>ERZ857480.62077-NODE-96149-length-240579-cov-15.9974_pt1 | contig 240579 bp, 229 predicted proteins | sample MGYA00519767_ERZ857480 | MGnify/ENA primary metagenome ERZ857480 (study PRJEB31778, sample SAMEA3449210) | human gut metagenome | biome: human gut; feature: human-associated habitat; material: faeces | place: United Kingdom | collected 2010/2012 ...
ACAGGTGGAGGGATGGGTTACTCCCTTTGTTGGAGCACATTTTGTACGGCTTATCTTGCGTTCTGTATGTTAAGAACCCGGCATTCAGCAGACCAATGCCGGGTTCTTTGACAGGCTGACGCGAACCTTGCGGTTCGCGCTTTTTATGTTTAAATAAATCAGTTGAGAGCTTCCTTGAGCGCTTTGCCGGCCTTGAAGGCGGGGGCTTTGCTCGCGGCGATTTCGATTTCGGCACCGGTCATGGGGTTGTGACCCTTGTGCGCGGGACGCTCGCGAACTTCAAATACACCAAAGCCAACCAGCTGAACCTTGTCGCCAGCCTGAAGTGCTTCCGTGATGGTGGTAAGCGCAGCGCTAACGGCCTTTTCAGCGTCCTTCTTGGAGATGCCGCTCTTTTCGGCTACGGCTGCGATCAATTCGGTTTTATTCATGTCTTATATCCTCCTGATGTTTTAAACGGATTTTGTCCGCCATTTATTGTATCAGCCTTTCCGTGATTGTACAAGCCCTATTTTGCCCAAATTTCCTATAAAATCAGCCCTTTACGCGCTCCCAGAATGCGTCCAGAGCAGGAAGGCCTAACGCTTCGAGCGAGAGCCCCTCGGATAAAACAAGTTGCTCCATTTTTGTGAACCGTGTGACAAATTTTTCAGTCGCCGCAGCAAGGGCAAGCTCTCCATCCAAGTGGAGCAGCCGCGCCGCATTGACCACCGAGAAAAGCAGATCCCCCAGTTCTTCGCTGATGCGGGTTTCGCTTTCCTGCTGTGCTAAGGCTTCGCGGAGCTCATGCGTTTCTTCCTCAACCTTGTCCAGCGCACCGTTTGGGTCGGGCCAGTCAAATCCCACATGCGCGGCTTTTTTTTGCACCTTCTTTGCGCGCATTAAGGCGGGGAAGCCATGAGGCACGGCGTTCATCATATCAGCGACCGTCTCCTGATGCTTTTCCTTCTTCTTTAGGTTTTCCCAATTGACAAGCACTTCATCCGAACCATTCACGCGCGTTTCGCCGAAAACATGCGGGTGCCGGTAAACGAGCTTTTGCACAATTCCGGTACAGACATCCCGAAGGTTGAACACGCGCAGTTCCTCCTCGATCTCCGCATGGAACACCACCTGCAGAAGGAGGTCTCCGAGTTCCTCACACAGCGCGTCCACGTCCTCCCGGTCGATGGCATCCAGCACCTCGTATGCTTCTTCCAGAAGATCGCTGCGCAGCGATTCGTGTGTTTGTTCCGCATCCCAAGGGCAGCCGCCGGGTGCGCGCAGGCGTTTCATCACGCGCTCAAGCCCTTCCAGACCGTGACGGGAAAGCTCCTCAAACGTTGCGGCACGCAGGATAAGCGTACTTGCGGCAAAAAAGCCTTCCTGCCTGTCCAGCGCGTAAAGCGGCAGGGAACGGGCGGAGTAATCACCGGCGTCGTCCATGGTGCAGAGCCAGACGGGGAATTCATCCGGATAATATTCAAGGAGCGCAAGCTTCACTTCACTTGCGCGCATCCGTGTGTCAAGTTCTTCAACGCACAGCGGCACATAGGGGTCCAAACGGCAGGGGAGTGCGGTCGCGGGAAGGATGCGCAGGCTGTCCGCTGCAAACTGTACAGGCAGCGATGCCAGCGCGGCTTCCGCATAGCCGGAAGCAGGCAGCAGCACCACCTGCACCCCGGCCGTTTCGGCTGCCTGCCGGATCGTTTCAAGCTGGGCTTGCCCCACACCGCGGCCCGGCACGGCATAGACCACATCCTCCTCCGGTGCCGAAAAAAGGCGCGCTGCAATTGCTGCGTTGAGCGCATCAAAGTCTTCGGCTGCGCGGTAAAGATCATCCATGCTTTCAAAGGGGATGCCCGCCTCGCATATGCGGCGGGCGGAAGGGTGCTCCGACGTCTGCAAAAACAGGCGGGGGGCATGTGTTACAGCATCCCAAACGGCAAGGGAAATGCTTCTTGGCGTCGCAAGCGGCGCGATGGTAATGGTTTTCATTTGTTTTGTCCTTTCGGGTACAGCAGGCGGCGCAGCTTTGTGCCGCCCGGAATCAGCGCAAGCTCGTCATAGGAGAACATGCGAAGCAGCGCGACAAGCACTGCGTATACGGCAACGCCCGCACAAACTGCACCAAGCGTTGCAAGCGTAGTATGGCCGCCCTTTGCCAGAGCGGCATAAGCAAAGTGTACGGCGGCACCCATGGCGAGCGATGCGGAGAGCGGTTTGCCGAACACATCAAACAAAGGGAGCTTAAGCCTTGCGCGCCGCGCCGTATAGATGGTGTCCGCGATGCCGGCGAATGCATAGCATACCACGGTGGAAACCGCTGCGCCCTGAATGTTTACCGAAGGAAGGTTCATAAGGAAAATCAATGTCACAACTTTCAGCAGAAAGCCGATGAACAGGTTGAACACGGGCACGTTCTGCTTCCCCATTCCTTGCAGGACTCCGGTCATTGTCTGCACCATGGAAAGAAAAACCACACCGATGGCAGCTGTGTGCATCAGATCGGCAGCGAGGGCAAGCTCCGCCTCGGTCAATCGCGGATAAAGCAGGGAAAGGATGGGCTTTGCAAGCACAAAAAGGCCGGTGGCGCACGGCAGGCCGATGATGAGCGCAAGCTTTAGCCCCATGCGGGAAGCATTGCGCACGCTCGCGCTGTCCCGCTTGGCCATTGCCGCCGAAATTGCGGGCACAAGGCTCATCGCAAGCGCCATGGTGAGCACGCCGGGCATATTGGTGAGCGTCGTTACATTGGTGCGCAGCAGCGAAAAAGCGGTCTGCGCAAGCGACGTTTCATAGCCGAGGTTGTCGGTCAAAATATTGATGATGAGCGCCACATCCACAATGCCTGCAAGCGAGCTGATGGAAGCGCCGATGGTAACGGGGACTGCAATTTGCAAAAGATTTTTTGAGATAATGCCGAAACCGCGCGGCTGCGTTTTGGGGCTTCTGCGCAGCTTTGCATCAAAGCTGCGCTTTTTCAGGCGGTACATCAGCCAAATCACAATAAGTGCGATCAGCTCGCTCGCCGTCACACCGATGATCGCGCCCATAGCCGCATATTCGGGGCCTTTGGGCAAAAGCTTTACCGCAAGGGCAAGGCCAATGACAAGCTTGCCGAGCTGCTCAACAATTTGGGATACGGCGGTGCCGGTCATCTGCTGCATGCCCTGCAGATAGCCGCGATATGCGCACATGATGGAAACAAACAGGAGCGCGGGCGCGAATGCCTGGAAAGAAAGGTATGCCGCATCAAGGCCGGAGCTTGCGGCAAGGGGTTTGGCCAACAGGAACATCAAAAGACCCAGCATGATGCCAATGCCGCAAAGGAGCTTTTGCGCGGTTTGAAATACCTCGCGTGCGCCGCGGTAGTCGCGCATGGTCACGCGTTCGCTCACAAGCTTCGAAATTGCCGTCGGAAGCCCGGCGGAGGCGATCACGAGAAGGCCGGAATAATACGGATAAGCGACTTCATAGTAGCTCATGCCCTCCGGGCCGACCTGGTTGGCAAGCGGCACACGGAACAGCGCACCGATGATTTTTACGATAAGGCCCGCAGCGCCGAGGATTGCTGCGCCCCGGACAAAAGAGGATTGCTTCTTTTCCATAAAACACCTGCTTCAACAACGATGCCGCGTGCGACCGCACAGAAGGCGGAGCCGCGCAAAAGGGCGCATGACCGCGTCGGCGGAAAAACGACCCCGATCCATTATAGCAGATATATTGGCTAAAGTTTGAAAAATTCGGCAATATTTCAAATTTTGCCACAGTTTGCTGTATGGAGCGGGGATTTGCGGTATAATGATAATCTAAGCAGTGCACGAAGTTTCTATTCCAGAGATGGAGGTTTATTATGAAGGTAACGGTGGACGGAGTCGCCGCAGAACTCAAGCATGGCGAAAGCCTGTTGGATGCGGTAAAAAAACTTGAATTGGACAGCATTTCGCTGCGCAAACGCCCGCTCGCGGCACAGATTGGCGGCGAGGTATTCAGCTTGCGCTATACGCCGTTTAAAGACGTGGACGTGCATCTTTTGCGCTATGGGGAAGAAACGGGCCGCCGCGTTTATGAACGTACGCTGCAGTTCATCCTGATTGCCGCGGTGCGCAGGCTTTTCCCTGCGGCGCGCGTACAGGTGCGCTATTCCCTCGGGCCGGGGCTGTACATTACAATCGAAAAGGACCCCGCATTGACCGAGCAGGATGTACTGCGCCTTGAAAGCGAAATGCGCCTCATTATCCGCGCGGCATTGCCGCTTGAGCGCAGGCGCCTTTCCATTGACGAGGCGATCGCATTCTTTGAAAAGGACGGCCAACTTGATAAGGCACGGCTTCTGAAGTGGCGCAAGTTCAGCTATTTCGACGTATATTGCCTTGGGGATTACAAGGATTATTTTTACGGTGAAATGGCGCCCGGCACCGAATATGCGGATGTGTTTCGGCTCAAGTTTATGGACGGGGCGGTGATCATGCTCATGCCCCGCAAGGATGAGCCGGACGTCCCTTCGGAGTATACGGACATGACGAAGCTCGCGTCCGTATTCCGCCAGAGCGATACCTGGGGCAAACTCATGCATTGCGATACCGTGAACGAATTGAATACGCGCGTGGAAAACGGCAGCATCCGTGAAATTGTGCGCGTAAGCGAAGCGCTGCACGAAAAAAGCTATGCGGCAATCGCGGATGCCATCGTTGCAAAAAAGGCGCGCGCAGTGATGGTTGCAGGGCCGAGCTCATCAGGAAAGACCACAAGCGCGAACCGCATCGCAACGCAGCTTCGCGTGCTTGCGCAGGATCCCATCATGCTTTCGTTGGACAATTACTATCTGGACCGCGATGTGATCCCGCGCGACGAACATGGGCAGATGGATCTTGAACACATCAATACGCTTGATATTCCGCGCTTCAACCACGATCTTGCGGCGCTTCTGCGCGGCGAGGAGGTTGAGGTACCTCGCTTTGACTTTAAAACCGGCAAACGTGCTCCGGAAGGGATTGTGCTTTCCGTAAAGGCGGACCAGCCGCTCATCATCGAAGGCATCCACGGCCTGAATCCGCTGCTGCTGACGCAGGAAGTGCCGGATGATGCGGTATTCCGTGTGTATGTAAGCGCGCTTACTACGCTGAACCTTGACGACCATAACCGCATCCGCACCACGGATGTGCGCCTGCTGCGCCGCCTTGTGCGGGATTATGAAACGCGGGGCGCGTCCATGGAGCACACGCTTTCCATGTGGCCTTCGGTGCGCCGGGGCGAGGAAACGTGGATTTTCCCCTATCAGGAGCATGCCGACGCGCTGTTTAACACAACGCTCGTTTATGAAATTGCCGTGTTGAAAAAGTATGTTTATCCACTTCTGCGTGAGGTGCCGCCTACAAGCAAATATTATGCCGAGGCGCGCGATATTGTAAAATTCCTCAATTATATTTTGGATGCGGATGTGGAGGATGAAATTCCGCCCACAAGCATCCTTCGGGAATTCATCGGCGGCAACACTTTTTACCGGGAAGACTAGCGGGAGAAGGCCGGCAAAAATGGAGGGGGGAAACGCTATGCGCTTTGTATCATGGAATGTAAACGGCCTTCGTGCCTGTCTGGGGAAAGGGTTTGAAGAATTTTTCCGCATCATCGATGCGGATATCGTCGCCCTGCAGGAGACAAAGCTCCAACCGCACCAAATCGAGCTTGCGTTTGAGGGCTACGAGCAGTATTGGCACAGCGCCGTAAAGAAGGGATATTCCGGCACGGCGGTGTTTACACGCATCCCGCCGCTTGCGGTCAGCTACGGCCTGCCGGATGAGGCGGAGCTCGGCTTCGCGCCGGAAGGGCGCGTGATCACGCTGGAATTTGAAACGTTCTATTTTGTGACGTGCTATACGCCCAACGCCCAGCGGGAACTGACCCGCCTTTCCTACCGGATGGACTGGGAGGACGCTTTCCGTGCATACCTGAAATCGCTCGATGCAAAGAAGCCCGTTGTCATCTGCGGCGACCTGAACGTGGCGCATCAGGAGATCGACCTAAAAAATGCAAAATCCAACCGCGGCAATGCGGGCTTCACGGATGAGGAGCGCGCAAAGTTCACGGAACTGCTCGCCAGCGGCTTTGTGGATACGTTCCGCTACCTGTATCCGGACAAGACCGGCGCCTATTCCTGGTGGAGCTACATGTACAACGCCCGCGCCAACAACGCGGGGTGGCGCATCGACTATTTCCTCGTCAGCGAGCGCATCCGCGGCTGCATTGAAGAAAGCAGCATTCTGCCGGAGGTCATGGGCAGCGATCATTGCCCCGTGATGCTGGAGATGGGTATGCCGGAATAAGCAAAAACAAAGCTGCTGGAAATTGGGCGGATGCTGTAAAACAGGAATGTAAACATGGCCTCCTGAACCAAAACGGTTTGGGAGGTTCTTTTTGTGGGCAATGGACTTTTCCAAACTCTTCTGTTATTGTAATTCAAAGAAGAACGCAACAAATCCGGATTTGTGGAGGAGGAAAATGATAGAATATACAATTGAACGTGTCAAGTTGGGTGATGAAGAAGAATTGGCATATATACAGACAGAAAGTTGGAAAGCAGGGTTTAAGGATATATTGAGTGAAGATGTACTGCAAAGATATACTCAAGTAAATAAAGCAACCGAAATGTATCGCCATATATTGGATCAGAATATCGGAAACGGCTATTTGTTGAAAGTTGAGGGCAAGCCACATTGTATCGCATGGTGGGATGCCACCCGCGAGAAGGATATGCCTGGCTATGCCGAACTCATTTGTATTCACAGTTTGCAGAATCAATGGCGAAAAGGGTATGGCAGTAAGATGATGGATGCCGTGCTACATAATGTTGCAGCAGCAGGCTATTCGAAGATTATGCTTTGGGTTTTTGAAGCAAACACAAGAGCAAGACGCTTCTATGAGGTACATGGATTTGCAGCCAACGGAAAAGCAAAGCGAAGCCTTGAAGCGACAGAGGTTTGTTACGAAAAGAACCTTTATGAGCAGGAACTTTCAGGCCGCATGTGAGTATATTGATGCTGCGGCAAGACAATCCCTCAGGCAGCTTCGCTGACAGCCCCCTTTACATAAGGAAGCCTTGGATGCCGTAAGCGCCAATACATAAAAATGGAAACCCGGCCTATGATCGCAGTCATAGGTCGGGTTCGTTGTCTTATGGACACCGGCAGATTCCCCCCGGCGGCTTTCGTCCTTCCGTAAACCCGGCAGAGCCTGAATTGTTACACCCCCATATAATCTGCAAGATTCGCGCCCGCATCGAGCCTGCCTTCGATGATGGGCGTTTTGCTCGTAAGAAGCGTTGTTACACCCGGGCCGTGGCCCATCTTGATACAATCGCTGTGGATGACGATCCCGATGGTGCGCGCACCGCCGAGATAGCCCCGGCCGAAGGAGGTATCGCAATCCTCCAGCAGCACAAAATCACCATAGCGGAGCTTGTGAAGCCCAAGGCGGACGATTTCGTTGTGATCCGCGGTCATGATGTCATAATCTCCGCTTGTGGAACTTGCGGAACCGATGCCGCTGCCCATGAGATAGGCAGGCACGCGCGCGGCAACAGGCACAATCAGCCTTCCGTCTTCCACGGAGATGTTCATTTTCTCAAACAGATTGGGGTCAAGGTTCATGCAGGAAACAGTGCGTTCAAAGCCTTCGATCTGCATGCCCTGCCCTTGGGCGCGCACCTGAATGCAGTCACCGATGGCCATACGCTCGAGCGCATCCGCCGGAAAATAGCAGATCACATGCTCCACACCGCCATGCGTGCCGGTCACAAAACCGCGCGCACCCTTTGCGTCGCCGGAGATGACAACTGCCGTGTTGCCTACGCAGGAAAGCGTGTTAAAAGCAGCGTTTTCGGCTTTGTCCGGGTTGAGTACCGTAACGCCCGGCTCCACATGGTCACATTCCATGGCATAAACGGAATCGCCAATCTTTACATTGTAAGTGATTGCGCCTGTGGCGGGCAGAACGCGGGCAATGCCATCATGGGAGATGCGGTAAGGGCCGCCCATATAGGGATGGCGCACCATGCCTGCGACGCTCTGCATCACAAGACGGGCAGAATTGATCTTTGCTTTTTGCATAGGGCTCTCCTTTCAGTTTGTGCGGGATCATGCGGAAATGAAATCTTTCCCTTATAATACCGCAAACAGAGGAAAGCTTCAAGCTGTCAGAGCGTTGCAAGATAGCTGCTTAAGAAAGAGATGGGGAGCGTAAGCAGGCACCAGAGCAGCGAGAACGGCAAGCAGACCTGCCCATACAGGTTGAGGGGCATTTTGGAATAATCCCACACGTTGAGCTTCAGACGCACATTCACAATCGCGCCCGCCACAAATTCGATCGCTGTGATCACAAGCCCGCCGACAAGGCATTGCGCGAAGAGCGGAAGCGCGAAGCGGAGAAACAGCCCGTGCAGCAGCAGAAGGGCCAGCCCGCCGGCGCAGAACATCGAAACGTGGCTGCGGCCGCGCCAAAGTAGCTCCAGCAGAACATAGATCGTGCCGCCGAGAAAGAATGTAAGAAGGATAATACTTAATTTCATGCCAATATTGTTTACAGTTAGCCGGTTTTTTTCTCGCAGGAAAGATGGTATAATTTAGAAAATGCGAAACGTAAACAGGGGGAACGGCGATATGGCAACAAAGATTTGGGCACACAGAGGGGCGAGCGGGTATGCGCCGGAAAACACCATCCCGGCGTTCAAGCTGGCGGTGGAGCAGGGCGCAGACGGCGTGGAACTTGATGTGCACATGAGCTCGGATGGAAAGCTGATGGTCATTCACGACGAAACGGTGGACCGCACTTCAAACGGTACGGGCCGCGTGGTGGATATGACCTGCCAGGAGCTCAAACGCCTGGATTTTTCAAACGGCATGGAAGGCTATCAGAACGTCCGTATCCCGACGCTGCGCGAAGTGTACGGCCTGCTCAGAAACACAAACCTTACCATCAATGTGGAGGTCAAGTGCGACGTTGTAATCTATTACGGCATATGGGATCATCTGATTGCGCTTGAACGCGAGATGGGCATGCAGGGGCGCATTCTGTATTCCTCGTTCAACCATTATGTCCTTTTGAAAATCCGCGAGCTTGACCCGGAAGCAAAGATCGGCCTTCTTTATTCCGATGCAATGGTGGATCCGTGGGTTTATGCGAAGTATGTGGGCGCAAACGCGCTGCATCCGCATTACCTTGCCGCGCTCAACTGCCCCGGCATGCTGGAAGGCTGCCGTAAGGCAGGCGTGGATGTGAACCCATGGACAGCGAATGACCCGCAGGTAATGCGCGAGCTGATTGAAGCGGGCGTGAATGCGGTCATCACGAATTATCCGAACCTCGCGCTGCAGGCGGCGGGACGGCAATAAGAAAAACAGTTTTTCGGGCGGGAAAATTCCTGCCCGTTTTGATTTAAAGAGCGAGAACCACAAGCATTCAACTTAAAGAGCAAGAACCACAAGCATTCAACCGATAAACGCACAGGATTCGAGCGGTTGCGCAACCGCTCCTTGCTTGACGCAAAGGGGGAGGCTGTGATTAAATAAACCCATCTCATTTTCCGGGGGAGGCAGCATGAAAAAACCATATCCAATCGGAAAAACACTCGCCCGGCTTGTGCAGAACGCATGGCGGCAAAACAAACGCCTGTTTGCAAGCTTTGGGATTTATACGCTTGCTGCGGCGGTTTACCCGATGTTTGCCGTGGCGCTGCCCAAGCTTGTGCTCGGGGAGCTGACACAGCCGGCGCCTTCTGTCGAACGGCTCGTTTTCATTACGGCGGGCTTCTTCCTTGCAGCAGGCGGCGTAGGGGCACTGAAAACCTATTTGTACTATGCTTCTTACCATAAACTTGGGCTGCTGCGGCTTGAATACCTCAGAGACATGCTGAACAAGAACCTCACCATGCGCTATTGCAATACCGAGGACGCTAAGTTCTATGACGAGCATGAGCGTGCGCTGAATGCCGCAAACAGCAACAACAACGGCGTGGAAGGCGTATACCATGCGCTGTATGAAACCCCCGCCGTGCTTTTGACGGTGCTTGCTTACGTTGTGTTCATCGGCATGAAAAGCATATGGATTCTCGCGGCGCTGCTGCTGCATGTGGCCGCCGTGTTTTGGGTGAGCCGGGAAACGCATGCGTTTCAACACAGCCTGCATGCAGAAATCGGCCATGCAGCGCGCCGCGTGCGGTATTATTCCAACACCGCCAATGATTTTTCCTTTGGCAAGGACGTGCGGCTTTACGGGTTTCAATCCCGTATCCTCGATAATTTCAAACGGGAGATCGACGCATACGTTGCCATCATCGCGCGCATCAAACACCGGGAATTCCTCCTCGGCTTTGCGGCGCTTGGCACGCTCCTTCTGAGTGATGCGGCGACCTACGGCCTCCTTGTGCGGGATGTGGCGCGCGGGATGCCCATCGCGGATTTTTCGATGTATCTTGCGGCGGCGCTGAGCCTTTCGGCGCAGCTCAAGCTGCTCGCGGAAAAGGCGGGTACGGTTTACAGCGAGGGGGAATATGCCTATGACATGTTCCGCTTTTTGGATGAGGACCTGGGCGAACACGGTGGCACACACCCGGCGATCAGTGGGGATACGCTTGAGATCGAATTCAAAAACGTGAGCTTCAAATATCCGCGCACGGAAAAATACATCTTTAAAAATCTGGATTTTACAGTTCACAAGGGGGAACGCCTTGCGATTGTAGGTGTGAACGGCGCGGGAAAATCCACGCTTGTGAAACTGATGACCGGCCTCTTTGCGCCGACGGAGGGAGAAATCCTCATCAACGGCGTACCCATCGGCGCATTCAATAAAAAAGCGTTGTATTCCATGTTCTCCGCGGTGTTTCAGGATGTGAACACGCTTGCCTATACGGTGCTTGAAAACGTGGCCTGCCATGCGGAGGGAGACAGGGCGCGCGCCATGGACGCGCTGGAACGCGTAGGGCTTGGCGGCAAAGTGCGCGCGTTCCCCAAAGGCCTGGAGCAAACGCTTCTCAAGATCATCGAAAAGGACGGAACGGAGCTTTCCGGCGGCGAAGCGCAAAAGCTTTCCATCGCCCGCGCGCTGTATAAGGATGCGAACATGGTCATCATGGATGAACCGACCGCCGCGCTCGATGCGCTTGCGGAAGCGGAGATTTACGAAAGCTTTGCCGCGCTTGTGCAGGGGAAAACGGCAGTGTATATTTCCCACCGGCTTGCGAGCACGAAGTTTTGCGATCATATTGCCCTCTTTGATGGACAGGGGCTTGCTGAATACGGCACGCATGAGGAACTGATGGCGCTCGGCGGCAAATATTTTGAAATGTTTACCGTGCAGGGGAAGTATTACAACCGGGCTTCGGAGGAGGTGGGCGCATGAAACAGTGGGAAAAGCTTCGCCTGTTTTTTTCGATCGTGTGGCGCACCTCACATGCTTATGTGCTGCTGATGGCGTCCTCTGTGATGCTTGCGGGGGCGCAGGTGCTTCTGAACGTGCTGCTGCCCAAGTTCCTGATCGACGAGCTGACGGGCGCGCTCCGCGGCGAATACCTGCTTCTTTATGCGGGGATGATCGTGGGGGCGAACCTTGTGCTCGCACTTCTCAGCAGCGCCGTGAAGCGTGGGCTTGATGAAAAGGAGCTCTACGTAAACAACATGATGGACCGCGTTATGGCGGAAAAGGTCATGAAGGTTCCGTTCGGCTGCCTTGAAACACCGGAATACCTCGATTTAAAGGAACGCGCCCTGTTCGCGTTCAACAACCAAAGCGCGCCCTTTGAGATGATCCGCAGCACAGCACAGTTCCTGCAAAGCGCCTTGATTATCATCACCACGCTTGCGGTGATGCTGACGCTCAGCCCCGTGCTGGTTTTGCTTTTACTGTTGTGCGTGGCGGCGAACCTGTTTGCATATTCCCGCGTGATGCAGGATCAACTCAAATTTTTTGCGAGCCTCATCCCGATCAACCGCAAATATGGGTATTATGTGAACCTTGGATTCCAGGATACACTGCAAAAGGATGTGCGCCTTTACGACATGAGCGGCATGATTTCCGGCCGTGTTACGGACTATGGCCGGGAAATCAGCGGGGAGTGCGACCAGTTTTATAAAAAAATGGGGCGGTTTCAGGGCCTGAGCGGTGCGCTGAACGATCTGCAATCCGCGCTCGCGTACGGCTACGCCGGGCTGCGTGTGCTCGGTTCCCTTTCCGGGAAGGCTCCGATCAGCCTCGGTTCGCTTACGATGTATGTAAGCGCTGCGGCAAGCTTTGCAAAGGCCGCCACGGATGCGGGCGCAAGCGCGGTCACCATCACGGCGATGCTCGGCTATCTTGAACCGTTTCTGCAGTTCATGTCCCTGCCGGAGGAAAGCGACTTTGGCGGAACGTTGCCATTCCCCGAAACGGTTGAATCCATCCGCTTTGAACATGTATCTTTCCGGTATCCGGGCAGTGAGACGCGCGTGCTGCACGATGTTTCCTTTGAGATCCGCGGCGGCGAAAAGATTTCCATCGTGGGGCTGAACGGCGCGGGCAAAACCACGCTTGTGAAGCTCATTTCCAGGCTGTACCGGCCGGAGGAGGGGCACATTCTGCTGAACGGTGTGGATATTTTTGAATACGAACACGGTTCCTACCTTGCCTCCATTGCGGCAGTGTTTCAGGATTATAAGCTTTTTGCGTTCAGCATTGATGAAAACATCACCGGAAAGCGCCCGGGGAGCGACCTTGTGGGCACGGGCACAGTCATCCGCCGCGTAGGGCTGAATGAGAAAATGGCGGAGCTTAACGAGGGCGTGTATTCCATGCTTGGAAAGTCCTACGATGAAAATGGCGTGGAGCTTTCCGGCGGCGAGCGGCAGAAGGTCGCAATTGCCCGCGCGCTTTATAAAAACGCGCCCGTCATTATTCTTGACGAACCGACGAGTGCGCTTGACCCGCTCGCGGAAGCCGAAATCTATGAAAACTTCAATTCGCTCATCGGGGATAAAACGGCGATCTATATCTCACACCGCATGTCCTCAAGCGTTTTTTGCGACCGTATCCTGCTCCTTGACGGCGGCACGGTCAGCGATTTTGACACCCATACGGCACTCATGGAAAAGGCGGACGGACTGTATTACAAGCTGTTCAATGCACAGGCGGAAAATTACCGGATAGAAAAGAAAGTATAGTTTAAAAGCGCGAACACCATGAAGTTATCGGAAAAAGGATTGATTGGGCGTACGGATAAAAAGGGTCTTTGGAGCGTTTTCTCCAAGGACCCTTTTTTCAAACCGCTGGGTTTATTCTTCGCCGCCGAGCGCCTCAAGCTTTGATTTCGGCTGCTCCGGCCTGCTGTCGCCATGCTTCACAAAAAGCATTGTGCCAAAGGCGATGGCAACAAAGATCGTTGCATAGGGGAAGAGCGTTGTCATGCCGATCTTATCCATCAAAAGGCCGCTGAAGTATGGCGTGATGGTTTGCGCTGCCATGCTGGCGGTGTAGTAGAAGCCGGTGTATTTGCCGACGTCTCCGCCGCGGGAAAGCTCCACTACCATCGGGAAACTGTTGACGTTGATCGTTGCCCAGCCGATGCCCGCGAGCGCGAACATACAGTTCATCACAAGCGCAGAGCTTCCCTCCCGCAGGAAGGAGGCCACGCCAAACGAGGTTGCAAGCATCACGATGCCGGCAAGGATCGTTTTTTTGCGCCCGATTTTTGAGGCGATCATGCCAACGGGCAAATAGGCCGCAACCGCCGCGATGTTTGCAAGCAAAAGCGTTGTGTTGTAGTCGAGGTCGAGCACTTTCCCGGCATAGACGGAATATTTTGAAGTAACGGCGTTATATCCCATGAACCAAAATACCACAGAAGCGAGGATCAGCAGCAGAGAAGCGCGTTCCCCCTTGGAAAGCGGGCGCTTTGCGGCTTTGCTGGTTTCGCCTTCCGGCAGTTCGTCTATATGGAACCTCCGGCTTTCCGCCTCCATTTCACATACAAACTTTGGTTCCCGGACGGTCAGCATGAACACAAGAAGCGCAAGAAGCATGATGCCCGCTACGATGGCAAAGAACGTTGCATAAGGCATCAGGGCGTTTTTCGCCGCGCCCGTGCTGAACACAACGCCCATCCCCAATACGAGAATGCCGCCCGCTGTGCCCATCAGGTTGATGATGGCGTTTGCCTTGGAACGCAGGGGCTTGATGGTGACGTCCGGCATCAGGGCAACGGCAGGGGAACGGAAGGTTGCCATGGAGATCAAAGCAACCAGCAGGATCCCGATGAAGAGGATGAGCGGCAGCGGGTTTGTGCGTGTTGCCGCATGTGCGTAAGCATGCCGCGCAGGCACAACATAGTTGGTGTAATCCGGGTTGGTAACGGCTGCGCCATCCATCTCAACCTGCGAGGTGATGGAAGCAAAGTCCCCGCGCGAGAAGGTCTCGGAAAGCACGAACTCGGTTCCGTCCGGCATTTCAAGCGTTGTTTCGGAAACGCTGTCGTAAAGCGTCTCAAGCGCTGCGCGATCATCAATGGCGGACACGGCTTCGATGTTTTTGAGCTGCATGCCGTCTGTAAAGGAAAGGGCGATGAGCGCCACGGCAGCCGCAATGGTGCCGATGAGGATGAAGGGCGTGCGCCTGCCAAGGCGGCTTGTGCATTTATCCGAAATTGCGCCGAACAGCGGAAGCATGAAAAGCGCGAGAATGTTGTCCAGCGCCATGATGATGCCCGAATTTGCCTGGGACATACCAAATTTGTCGGTTAAAATCTTCGGGATAATGGTGTCATACGCCTGCCAAAACGTGCAGATGAGGAAAAAGGCAAAGCCGACGAGAATGGTGCGTTTGTAATTCAGCTTCATGGGTGAATACCTCCGAAACAACGCGATTGCGTCTCATATCATGATTATAGTATCTGCGCTGCCGGGTTGCAATCACAATATATCTTATACTTTCCGCCCACCTCTTGAAGCGGCGGCACTTTACCGTATAATGAAATTATGAATCTGCAAAAGGCAATTCCAGAGAAAACGAGATACGAAAGCCAAACAGTGCGGAGTGCATAAAACAAAATACAGGAGGGAACACGATTTGAAACGGCTGATGTTGGGCAACGAAGCGATTGCCCGCGGCGCTTATGAAGCTGGCGTACGCGTATCAAGCGCATACCCGGGAACACCGAGCACCGAAATCAACGAAACCATCGCGGCCTATTCGGAAATCTATTCCGAATGGGCACCGAACGAAAAGGTTGCCGTGGAGGTTGCGCTCGGTGCAGCCATTGGCGGTGCGCGCAGCATGGCCTGCATGAAGCATGTTGGACTCAACGTCGCCGCTGACCCGTTTTTTACCGCAACCTACACGGGCGTAAATGCGGGGATGGTAGTTGTTGTGGCGGATGACCCCGGCATGCATTCTTCGCAGAACGAGCAGGATACACGCCTGCTTGCGCGTGCGGCGCATGCGCCGGTGCTTGACCCTTCGGACAGCGCGGAATGCAAGGCGTTCATGCAGCTCGCATTTGAACTGAGCGAATGGTACGATACGCCGGTAATCGTTCGGCTTACCACGCGCATAGCGCATGCGCGTACGCCGGTGGAACTCGGCGAGCGGCAGGAGCTTCCGCTGCTTGCATACAAAAAGGAACCGAAAAAGTATGTGTCCATGCCTGCAAACATGATTGCCCGCCACCGTTATGTGGAGGAGCGGGAGCGCCGCCTTGCTGAGGATGCAAATGCGCTTCCCGTCAACCGAATCGAATGGGTGCAGCGAAAGCTGGGCGTCATTACCTCCGGCGCGGCATACAATTATGTGAAAGAGGCTTTGCCGCATGCATCCGTGCTCAAACTCGGGCTTGCATACCCCCTGCCGGAAAGGCTTATTCGTGAATTTGCAGCGGGGGTGGAGGAACTCGTTATCGTAGAGGATATGGAGCCGTTTTTTGAAGATGCGGTCCGTGCGATGGGAATTCCCTGCCATGGCAAGGCGGAAACCGGCGTGCAGGGCGAGCTGTTCGCACATAAGGTTGCGTGCAGGTTTGCGGGCGGAAAGGCGTATGGCCCCATGACGACGCCGGACATTCCGATGCGTCCCCCCGTGCTCTGCCCGGGCTGCCCGCACAGGGCGCTGTTCCATGTGCTCAACAAGCTGAAGCTGCATGTGTTTTCCGATATCGGATGCTATACGCTCGGCGCACTGCCGCCGCTTGGCGCGGTGGATACCTGCGTTTGCATGGGTGCATCCATCGGTATTGCGCATGGCATTGAAAAGGCGCGCGGAGTTGAGATGGCGAAGCAAAGCGTTGCCGTGCTTGGAGATTCCACCTTCTGCCACAGCGGCATGACGGGCCTTCTGAACATGATGTATAACCGTTCCGTGGGCACGGTAATCGTTGCGGACAACTCCATCACCGGCATGACGGGGCACCAGAACAACCCGATGAACGGGCGCGGCATCCACGGGGAAATCGCGCCGGCGCTTGACCTGCCAAAGCTCTGCGAGGCGATGGGCATCGAGCATGTGCGCATCGTCGATCCGTTTGACGTAAAGGCGCTGGAGCAGGTATTGCGGGAAGAAACGGAACGCGATGCGCTCAGCGTCATCATTTCGCGGCGGCCGTGCGCGCTCATTGTGAAGGAAAAACGCGCTCCCTATGCCTGCGATGCGGAAAAGTGCAGAGCGTGCGGGATGTGCATGAGGATCGGCTGCCCGGCCATCCGCAAAACGGAAACGGGCGTTTGGATCGACCACACGCAATGCGTGGGATGCGGCCTTTGCGGGAACGTTTGCCCGTTTGGGGCGCTTGGAACGGAAGGAGCGTGAGAAGCATGACGACGAATATCGTGATTGTTGGCGTCGGCGGGCAGGGAACGCTGCTTACAAGCAGAATTCTCGGCCACATTGCCATGGGAAACGGATATGACGCGCGCGTAAGTGAAGTGCACGGCATGAGCCAACGTGGCGGAAGCGTTACAACCTATGTCCGCATGAGCGCAGCGGAACGGCTGTATTCCACCATCGTAGAGCAGGAACAGGCGGATTTCATCCTTGCGTTTGAAACGTTGGAGGCGCTGCGCGCGCTGCCTTATTTGAAAAAGGATGGTTTGATGATCGTGAACACGCAGCAGATTCTGCCGATGCCCGTTATCACGGGCGCGGCGGAATATCCGGAGGATGCGCTTGCCCGCGTGCGTGCCGCGGCGGATACTGTGGCGCTCGATGCGGTTGGCATCGCCGAAAAATGCGGAACGTTCCGCGCGGCAAACGTTGTGCTGTTGGGGGTGCTTGCAAAGCGGATGCAGTTCCCGGCAGAACAGTGGCGGGAAGCCATCCGGGCGCTTGTGAAACCCCAGTTCGCGCAACGCAACCTTGATGCTTTTGAAGCCGGATACAGGCGCGGGTAGAAGATTCTGCCTGCCCAAAGGATTCAGGGGATTCGGGACGCAATGCGCGGCCGGCCGCGCAAAAACCGCAAGAGGGATATGAAAATCCTCAAAAGCGAAGGGGGCTTTTCGAGGGCAGCCTGTGGAGGCGGGGGTGCAGCCGCCTCCACAGCGTGTCGAAAAAGTGGCAAAAGGCCACTTTTTCGAGTTTTTTCAGCGTTTTTTTCTCACGATCGCTCCCGGACGGCAAACGCTGCAACGGGCGAAACCCTAAGGGGCATCATCCGTTCCGGCGTGCGGAAGGTGAATTGCCCGAAAGGCAAGAGCGGCCGCCCCTTGACAATTTCCGGTTTTTTCGGCGGCATGCTATGCGCGCAGCAGCATGCGTATGCGCAGTGCCGTTTGTTCGGGCGTTTCACTGCTGTTGCAGAGAACATGGGTATCAAACGGAAGCTGAGGCAGGGCAGAAAGCTCCAGCGCTTGCCGGTGTGCCCAGAATGCGATGGAATCGGGATAAGCCATTTCAGGGGCGCCGCGCTGTTCTGCAATGTTTGCAAGGGTTGCGGCAACATCCTTTGGGGCAAGATAGAACAGCACGGGGGAGAGCGACGTGAGCGCGTCCGCCGCACGGCGGAGGAACGCGATGATTTCCTCATCCGGCAAGGCATAATGCAGCAGCAAATCCTGCACGGGATGCTGCAAAAACGCGCTTTCCAAAAGAAGAACCCCCGGCTTGCCGGCCCATTCGGCCGCAAGGCTACGCCAACGGGAAAGCGAAACGGCCGTATAGGATGCAAGCGGGATGCATGGCGCAAGCGCATAGCGGAATTCGCGGGCCATGAGATGGGAAAGCAGCGCTCCAGAAAAAACGGGAGCGTTATCTTCAAGATAGCGCACGAGAAGAAAATCGCCCTCCGCATGCGCATGGGCTGCAAACGCTCTGGCTTCACCGGGAAATTCGGCGCAAAGCGCGGCGTATTCTTCCTGCGTCAGGCAGGCATGGTGCTCCAGCTCAACGGGATGGCCGCTTTGGCCTTCCAGCCAGGCCGCACAGGGCGTTCCTGCTTCCCGCAGCAACGCGCAAAGCCGGGAGGTAAGCGTTGTTTTCCCGGAACCGGGGATGCCTTCAAGCAAGATCAGGCGCGCCATAAAGGTTCCTCCTTGGGGCAAAATGAATCGTCTGTTAAATCATAGCATCCGCAGCGGAAAAAGGGTACTGCGCAGAGAAAAAATATATTGTCCCGCGCCCTTGTGCTCCGCACGCCGGACTGTTAAAATTTGGGGGAAGAAACACATGCATCAGAAACGGGGAAAAGCAGCATGAAACGAATCCGGTTGATCGCCACAGGGGGAACCATCGCCTGCATGCCAACGGAGCACGGCCTCGCACCGGGGCTGGATGCGCACGCCTTGCTCAGCTACGCAGGCGCAGGCGCCGAGGGGGTGGACTGTGTTGACCTGTTCAATATGGACAGTTCCAACATTCAGCCGGAGGAATGGCGCAAGATTGCCGGCAAGGTATTGAAATCTTCCTGGGATTATGATGGGATCGTTATTACCCACGGAACGGATACCATGGCATACACGGCTTCCATGCTCAGCTTTATGCTGCGCGGAATCAGCGTACCTGTGGTGCTGACGGGCTCGCAATACCCCATTGCCTATCCGGATTCCGATGGCCGCAAAAACCTTGCAAACGCGCTTCTCGCGGCAAGGGAACTTCCGGGCGGCGTATACATCTGCTTTGGGAACGCCATCATCAAGGGATGCCGTGCGGTCAAAACGCGGACGACCTCGCTTGATGCGTTTGAATCCATCAATTATCCATATGTCGGAATGGTTGCGAACGGACGCTGCTATACGCTGGTTGCGCCGGAACAGGGCGCGGAGTTCGCTTTTTCTGATGCGCTTGACCCGCGCGTGGCACTGATCAAGCTCGTGCCGGGCACAAGCCCGGCCCTGTTGGAAAGCCTGCTTGCCTCCGACATGCGCGGCGTGGTGGTGGAAGCGTTCGGCCTGGGCGGCATGCATAACTTCCGGCGCGACCACACGGAGAGCATTAAGAAGCTGATCGCTGCGGGCATCCCTGTGGTGCTGACCTCCCAATGCCTGTATGAGGCAAGCACGCCGGACATTTACGAGGTCAGCGAGCCGCTGCGCAACGCAGGCGTGATCTCCGCACGGGATATGACCACCGAAGCCGCCGTGACCAAACTGATGTGGGTTCTTGGGCAGACGGACGACCCAAATGAGCTCCGCGCGCTGATGCGCAAAAATCTCTGCGGGGAAATCATGGAATGAAACGTGCAATGCTCCATAAAGAAAAAGGCCGGTGCACCGGCCTTTTTCTGCTTCAACCTATGCTTTGCGCAACGATCCTGACCCAATCTTCATACGGCATGGAGGAGGTTCCCGTTTGGTAAAACATCGCAGAGATCACGCGGTTGCCTTTTTGCAGCACAACGGTGGGGAAATATTCCGTATACCCTGCGGCATAATCCACATCGAGCGGCGGAAGTTCGCATTCCGCATAATGCTTTTCATGTTTCGCTTCACGCAGGAATTCCCGGGCGATGATGCGTGCGAGCAGCGGAGATGCAGTTTCATAATATTCCACATCCAGCCCGCCTTCCAGAAGCGAACCATCCGGCAGGGCAACGTGCGCATATTCGCGGTATGCGATCACCGTGGGCGCAAGAAGCCGGGAGACGGCAGAAACCGTGTTGCTGTACCCGATGTCGTACAGCGTATAATCCCCTTCCGGCGCAAAGTCGGCGATTGTTGCAAACGGAAGCGCCGCATCGTACTCCGTAAGCGGGATTTCGTTTTCGTTTCGTATATCCGCGCTCCATGCGCAAAGCCCGCAGCCGATGAGCGCGAGCCATGCGAACAGATGCAGCAGCTTGCCCACGCGGTACCGCAGGGCGTGCGCGTGCCAATCCTTCCCATGATCGAGCGGTTTGCCTTCCGCGAGTGACTTGCCGAGCCGATGCAGGTGCACCACTTCCCGAACGGAACGCGCGAGCACCCATGCGATGAGCCCCAAAGCCAGAATCGTCATCGGCATACCGATTTCGATCGCCGCACGCACAATGCCGCCGCGGAAAATGAAAAACGGATAGAACAACAGCCAAAACAAAGACATCGCAAGATTGCCGGATTCCCGCTTGCGCACCATGCTGAGCGCAAGCGCCTGCACGCGCGGGTCGCTGTTCAGCTCGCGCGCCTCGTCCGAATCCGTGCAATAAATGCGGAACTGCCCGCGTGAGGCAACGTAGCGCCAACCGTAGGAGGCGTAAAGCTCTTCGGCCTCTTCGGGCGGGCTGTCCTCGGAAAGCGGGGCGAGCTTTTTTTCGGAAGCTTCCAGCCGGTAACGCAGGGTCTGCGGCTGTGTTTTTTCAAAGGTTGCAAAGCCAAAGAAAAAGCCATCCCTGGTCAGCACAAATCCATTTCGGGCCATTGCCGAAAGCCAGCTTTCCGTGGCCTCCACATCATAAGCGGGGCAGGGCGGCAGGCGGTATGCATAACGCGGTTCGCTTGTTTTTTGCTCAGACATGGAATTCACCCCCAAAATCAAGTTCGCTTTCTGTATCCGCCACACACGCGGCGAGCCGTTCCACCTCTTCGCGGTAGGCTGCAAGGCCGCGCTCGGTAAGGCGGTAAGTGCGCTTGCGTCCGGACACTTCGATCTCTTTAATATATTTTTCGCGCTCGAATTTTCCGAGGATGGTATAGAGCGTAGCAGGGCCAATCTGCAGGCGTCCGCGCGTTTTTGCATCGATGAACTCTGCAACGCCAATGCCGCACATCGGCCCGCGGCAAAACGCCATCAACACATAAAACATGGACTCCGTGAGGCCGTCCAGCGACTTTTTCGGCATGCGCACACCCCTTTCATCTGACCACAATATCGTTTAATAATATCATATAACGATATTATAGGCACAAAGAAAGCGCCTGTCAAGAAGCGCTTTTCCCCGGAATTTAAAGCAATTCCGCTTTCCATGCACCGTTGCATTTACTGTAATAAAATTCGCTGATTTCGCTGGATTCAAATACCTCCAGCATTTTTTCAAAATCATCGGCAAGCGAATAGGTTTCAAGCTCGCTGCGTTTGATCCAGAACACGTCTCCTTCTTCGGAAGAACGCAGCATGCCCGAAAACCGGTCTGTTTTATAGAACAGGACGACGTAGCGCGCGTCTTCCTTTGTTTGGAACTGCTTGACTCCGCATAAAACAGGGCGCTGAATATCAAGCCCGGTTTCTTCTTTTACCTCGCGGATTACGGAACCTGAGAAGGACTCGCCATGTTCAACGTGGCCGCCGGGAAACGTGATGCCCGGCCAATTCGGGTTACGGCGATTTTGCACGAGAATATTTCCCGCGCCATCATAGACCATACACATGTTTGTGAAAATTGCATTTTCCATTTCAGCCATTTTATCAACTCTCCAGTCTTTCCCGGAAGGCGCGCATGCTTTTGTTCATGCGCTCAAGCATGTCGAGCGCATCCGCACGCTCGTCGCCGGAAAAATCCTCTAAAAGAGTGGTGAAAAACATTTCAAAATCAATGTCGCACCACCGGGCGTAATCCTGCCCCTTCTGCGTGAGGGCGATGCGGATGCAGCGGGTATCCTTTTTATCCCGAACGCGCTTTACAAAGCCTGTGTTTTCCAGCCGGCGCACGGAAACACCCACGGAGGCCTTGCTGATGGCAAGCTGTTCTGCAAGCTCATTCTGTGTTGGCGTGCCGAGCGCGCGTACGGCAAACAGCAGCTGCGGTTGGCCTGGATAAAGGCCGTATTTGCTCAGTGTGCGCTGCATGCAAAGGTTGTAAATGTGCAGCAGGGCCTGAAATTCGCGCCCAGCTGCGGAAGTCACTTCTTCCCGCGTCATTCTGGAAAGTTCTCCCATCCTGTTTTGTTTCTTATTATCGGATGGAAGCCATCGCTTTGTCAACCGCCTTATTATCAGGGCCTGACGATTTTAACAATTGCGGATCGGTTTTGCGTATGCTACACTATATCCTATACTGAAAACGTTTTCAACGAGGAGGAAACCGTGGGGAAGAGCGGCGTATTACTGCATATCAGTTCGCTTCCGTCGCCATATGGCATCGGTGCGATGGGACGCGCGGCGTATGCATTTGCGGATTTTGTGGCGGATTCTGGGATGAGCGTTTGGCAGGTGCTGCCCGTTGGCCCGACGGGGTATGGAGATTCCCCCTATCAGGCGTTTTCCACGTTCGCAGGCAATCCAAATTTGATCGATCTCGAGCTTCTTCTGCAGGAAGGGATTTTAGCGCAGGAAGATCTTGCGGGGCTTGCGTTTGGCTCTGACCCGGCAAGCGTAGAATACGGGCGCATTATAGTTTCGCATGACACGGCGCTGCGCCGCGCATTTGCGCGTGCAGGCGGCAGGCTTGCAGAAGAAGTGGAAGCCTTTACGAAGGGAGCTCCATGGCTTGCGGATTATGCTCTGTTTATGGCGGTGAAGGCCCATTTTGGCGGCGTTTCTTTTCAGGAATGGCCGGATGAGGCAATCCGTCTGCGGGAGCCTGCGGCCATGGCGCATTACGGAGCGCTGCTTGCCGAAGAGATTCAGTACATCCGTTTCGTGCAATATCTGTTTTTCAAACAATGGCACGCGCTTAAGGCCTATGCAAACGCACGCGGCGTGAAGCTTCTGGGCGATATGCCGATTTATGTGGCGCCCGATTCGTCGGATCTTTGGGCAAACCCGGGGCTGTTTCTGATGGATGAAGCGCGGCGGCCATCCTTCGTTGCGGGAGTGCCGCCGGATTATTTCTCTGCCGAAGGACAGCTTTGGGGCAATCCGATTTATGATTGGGAAGCCATGGAACGGGAAGGCTATACCTGGTGGATTGCGCGCCTCAGGGCGATGTGCGGCATGTTCGACATGCTGCGCATTGATCACTTCATCGGCTTTGCGCGGTATTATGCCATCCCCGCAGGCGCGGCGAACGCGCTTTCCGGGGAATACAGGCCCGGCCCCGGCATGAAGTTGTTCCGCGCCGTGCGTGCAGCGCTTGGAGAGCTCCCGCTTGTGGCGGAGGACCTTGGCGTGATCACGCCGGAAGTGGAAGCGCTGTTGAAGGAAGCCGGCTTTCCGGGAATGCGGGTGCTGCAATTTGCATATGACTCGGATGAGCGCAATATGCACCTGCCGGAAAACATCGGTGCGAATACGGTGCTTTATACCGGGACACATGATAATGCTACCACTGTGGAATGGTGGGCGGGCGCCGGAACAGAGGAAAAGGCGTTTGCGCGCAGAAAACTCGGCATGCATCAGGAGGATGACGATATTGCCGGAGCGCTGATTCGCGCAGCGTATGGAAGCACCGCGCTCCTCTGCATCATTCCGATGCAGGATTATCTTCGCCTTGGCGCGGGTGCTCGCATGAACGAGCCCGCAACGCTCGGCGGGAACTGGCGCTGGCGGATGCTGCCCGGCGCGGCGGATGCCGCGCTTATGACGCACATTTTGCGCCTGAACAAGCAATATAGAAGAACACAGCGAAAGGAAGAACGCATGGATTGCAAAAACATATTGCGGCGCATGGAGGAATCCCTCCAAAGCAATTATCAGATCGAACTGCATGAAGCGAGTACAGTGCAGCTCCACAACGCGCTTTCCGAAGCCGTCATGATGGAACTTTCGGGAGACTGGCGGGACAGCCGGCGCGCCCATGAGCGTGTGCGCCGCGCTTACTATGTTTCCGCAGAATATCTTGTCGGAAGGATGGTGTTCAATAACCTGTACTGCCTTGGTATCCTTTCGGAAGTCCGGGATATGCTGCGTGCACGCGGTGCAGATATTACCGCTATGGAAGACATTGAGGATGAAGCGCTTGGAAACGGAGGCCTCGGCCGGCTTGCGGCCTGCTTCCTGGACAGCGCAGCTACGCACAACATTCCGTTGGACGGATATGGCCTGCGCTACAAGTTCGGCCTCTTTAAGCAAAGCTTTGAAAACGGCTATCAGGTGGAAAAGGCGGATGACTGGCAGCGTTTTGGCGACCCATGGAGCCGCAGGCGGGACGACAGGATTGTGACGGTGGAATTTGCAGACCAGAAGGTGCTGGCCATACCGTACGATATGCCCATCATCGGCTACCGCACGCGCAACATCGGCACGCTGCGCCTTTGGCAAAGCGAGCCGATTGAGGAATTTGACTTCCGCCTGTTTAACGATCAGGAGTACGCGCTTGCGGTGCGGGAAAAGAACTCCGTGGAGGACATCACCCGTGTGCTTTACCCCAACGACAGCACGTATGCGGGCAAGCGTTTGCGCCTCAAACAGCAGTATTTCCTTTCGAGTGCATCGATGCAGGATATCATCCGGCGTTATAAGAAAGTGCGCGGCGCGAACGGCGCATGCGATTTTTCCGGGTTTGCCGCGCATTGCGCCGTGCAGCTTAACGATACGCATCCGACCGTTTCCATCCCGGAACTGATCCGCCTTTTGATGCTTGAGGGGCTGGAGTTTGACGCGGCGTTCGACATCGCGCGGGAAACATTTTCCTACACCAACCACACCATCATGAGCGAAGCGCTTGAAAAATGGGAGCTTGAGCTGTTCAACAGCGTTGTGCCGAAACTCGGCGAGATCATCTGCCGCATTAACGACAAGCTGAACGCGGAACTGCGTGCCGCAGGCGTAAACGAGGAACGCCGCGCGCGGATGCAGATCGTGGCGGATAACACCATCCACATGGCGCGCCTTGCGGTGTATGTTTCCACGTATGTAAACGGCGTTGCGCGCATCCATACGGAAATTCTGAAAAACGATGTGTTCCGGGACTGGTATGAAGTATATCCGCGCCGGTTCCAAAACAAAACCAATGGCATTACCCAGCGGCGCTGGCTCGGGCTTTGCAATCCGGAGCTCGCCGGGCTGATTGCGGAGCAGATTGGGGATGGATTCCTGACCGACCTCAACGAGCTTGGCGCGCTGCGTGAAAAGATTGACGATAATCTGATTGCCCGTTTCAACGATGCAAAGCACCAGAAAAAGCGCCAGCTCGCTGCCATCATTAAGGAACGTGAGGGTGTGGAGCTGCCCACGGATTTCGTGTTCGATATTCAGGTGAAACGCATGCACGAATATAAGCGCCAGCTTTTGAATGCGTTCTCCATTCTGGATATTTACTTCTCCCTCAAGGACGGGACCCTTACGGACTTCACGCCCACAGCATTCATCTTTGGCGCGAAGGCTGCGCCGGGTTACTGGCGCGCAAAGAGCGTCATCAAATTCATCAACGAGATCGCAAAGCGCATCAATAACGATCCGGATATGCGGGATAAGATGCGCGTGGTATTCGTGCAGAACTACAACTGCTCGTATGCAGAGCACATCATTCCCGCAGCGGATATTTCCGAGCAGATTTCGCCCGCGGGAACCGAGGCAAGCGGAACGGGCAACATGAAATTCATGCTCAACGGCACGGTTACGCTCGGCACCTATGATGGCGCGAACATTGAAATCGTCGAGCAGGCAGGAGAGGACAACAATTATATCTTCGGTGCACGGGTGGAGGACATCGCCCGCATCCGGGATACATATAACCCCAAGGCACTCTATGATGCTGACGCGCGCATGCGCCGCGTGGTGGATACGCTCATCGACGGCACGTTCAGCGATGATAATTCCGGCGCGTTCCGCGAGCTTTACAGTTCGCTTCTGTTTGGAGCAAGCTGGCATGCACCGGATCATTATTATCTGCTGCTTGATTTTCACCCTTATATGGAAGCAAGGCTGCGCGCCAACCGGGATTACCGGGACAGCCTCGCCTTTGGCCGCAAGTGCCTGATGAATACGGCTTCTGCGGGGATGTTTTCAAGCGACCGCACCATCAAGCAGTATGCTGAGGAGCTTTGGCACCTGCCACGGGTGGAATTGTAAACAGAAGGTTTCAAAAGCCCTCCGTACCTGCGCGGAGGGCTTTTGCCTTGCAAAATCGGTTTTGAGATGCTAACATGGAACCGAGGGCTCCGCAGGGCGGGGCAAAGGAGGATCCCGACATGAAAATTCAGGAAGCCGCGGAAAATTATCTGGAATGTATCCTGATTATCGGAAAGGAAAAAGGGCGGGTGCGCTCTATTGATGTTGCGCGCCGGCTGGAAGTAACAAAGCCGACCGTCAGCGTCACAATGAAGCAGTTCCGGGAAAACGGCTATGTGGAGATGGACGAAGAGGGCTTTTTAACGCTTACGTCCAAAGGCATGGAGATTGCGGAGCGCATCTATGAACGCCACGTGGTGCTCACGGATATGCTCATCGCCCTTGGCGTGGAGGAAGAGACGGCACGGGAGGATGCTTGCCGGATCGAGCACGATCTTTCTGACGTTACGTTTGAACGCATTAAGGAACATGTGCGCCGGCAAATGAAAAAGAATGGAACCAATGAAATTTGAATTTTACAGGCATGCTTCACAGGACGAGCCACGACTTTTGGCGGCACTTTCACTTTACGCCGCCAGCTTTCCAGAGCATGAGCAGCGCCTTTTTTGCGATCTGGCAGCGGCGCTCAGCGACCCCGCGTTTTTTTCGGAAAGCATTTGGCAGGGGGAAACGCTGCTTGGGCTGCTGTTTTATTGGAAATATGGTGCGGGTAATTGCTATGTGGAACACTTTGCGGTGAACCCTGCATTGCGTGGACGCTCAATAGGCTCCGGCATTCTTTCTTCGTTTTGCGCACGGCATCCATTGAGCGTGCTCGAAATTGATCCGCTTGCGGACGAAGTGTCCGTTCGCCGAAAGGGTTTTTATGAAAGGCTGGGCTTTTGTCTGAACCCATATGAACACCAGCACCCGCCGTATCGAGTGGGAAACGCACCGCATCCACTCTTGGTGATGAGCTGGCCGCGCGTTCTGAAGCAAACGGAATACAGCGAATTTACGGAATTTTTATCGCATCGCGTGATGCGATATTCTTTGGGGAACACAGGAAAAACAGCAGAAAAATAAAAACAAGAGGCGTTTTTGAAGCGCGGGAAATGCCGCCGGCTTGTGGCGCGCGTATTCTTGTTAATCAAATGGTATTAATGCATAATAGCGGAGGCAGCAATGAAGGTACGAGAATATCTTGATCTGATGTACAAAATGGAAACGCTGAAATGTACGCCGCGCCATTCCTGGACTTCTACAGGCCGGCGGGAAAGCGTTGCGGAGCATACATGGCGGCTTGCGCTGATGGCGTATTTCATTAAGGACGAATTCCCGGAAGCAAACGCGGAGAAGGTAATCCTGATGTGCCTTTGCCACGACTTGGGCGAAACGTTTACGGGCGATATCCCTGCTTTCCAAAAAACGAATGCGGACAGCGCTGCGGAGGATGCGGCGGTCAACGCATGGCTGCAAAGCTTGCCTGCGCCTTACTGTGCGGAGCTTACCGGACTGTTCGCGGAGATGGCGGCACAGGAAACGCTGGAGGCAAAGCTGTACAAGGCGCTCGACAAAATGGAGGCTTTGATTCAACACAATGAGGCGGACATCAAAACGTGGATTCCGCTGGAGTATGAACTTAATTTTACGTATGGAAGCGAGGCAGTTGCTTTTTCGGAATATCTGACGCAGCTTCGCGCCGAAATCAACCGGGATTGCGCGGAGAAGATCGAAGCGGAGAAAGCGGAGAACCCGTGAAAAGGCATGTCGTCATCTGAAAAGTGCAACGGCCCGGCATTGCGCTGAGCCCTTGTTTATCAATTCTGTCCTTTGAAAGGCGCTTTAGCTGTCTGCGCCTTCTTCCACCGCATGAAGATAATACATACGTGAGCCGTTGTCCCCAAGGATGCGCAGGCGGTCATTGTACCCTGTACCGCCAAACTGTTGGCGCAGCCGGAGTCCGCTTTTTTGCAGCATATCCCCGCCGGCAAGATACTGCTCCTCAGGCATCGGGAAGCGATAGCGGGTGGCAAGCATCGCCATCGGCACGCCTTCCCCGTTGAGTTTCACGGGCAGCGCATGCTTCACAAGGGAGCCGAATGCACGCAGCGAAAGATACTGGGCCCTCCCTTCGATCTCATAAAGCAGCGCATCGTCAAGGCCTGTAAGGCGAAGAATATCCTGCGTGTGCGCCGGCTCCGCGCGGAATTGGAACAGGCAGGCTATGGCTTCGCGCCGATCCTCGCTCACCACAAGCCAGACGGGGCGGTTGTCGTGCTCCGGCGTGCGCACCCGGTAGAATGTGCCGAACTGAAACAGACGGCGATGGGCCTTGTAATAAGCGACTTGCGCCGCAATGCATTTCCTGTCGAACGGGGTCAGCTCCGTCAAATCCATCTCATAGCCAAGCAGGCCGAACGATGCAACGTTGAAGCGCGTTTCCACCGGCGTTTGCCGCAGCGTGGATTGGTGGGGCGATGCCGAGACGTGTGCGCCGATGGTGGAAAGCGGATACCCGTAGCTTGTGCCATTTTGGATAGTGAGGCGGCACATGGGGTCTGTGTTGTCGCTGGCCCAGGTTTGCGGCATGTAACAGAGCATGCCGAGATCGAACCGGTTGCCGCCGGAAGCGCAGGATTCAAACAGGATGTTCGGAAAGCGTGCAGTCAGCTCGGAGAGCACCTCATAAAGCCCGAGCATGTAGCGATGAAAGAACTCTCCCTGACGCTCCGGCGGCAGCACGGGGGAGTAAGCATCTGAAAAATTGCGGTTGTTGTCCCACTTCACATAAGAAACTTCGGCGGCGGAGAACACCCGCGTCATTGCGTCAACAAGGTATTCCCGCACCTCTTTCCGGCAAAGGTCCAACACAAGCTGGTTGCGCCCAAGGCAGGGCGGGCGCCCCGGCTGCCGCACGACCCAATCCGGGTGCGCGCGGAAGAGCGCGCTGTTTTCATTGACCATTTCCGGCTCCACCCAGATGCCGAAATCAAGCCCAAGCGCGCGGAGCCGCTTTTGCAGGCCGTCGAGCCCGTGGGGGAGCTTCTTCGGATTTACGGTCCAGTCCCCAAGGGCCTGCGTATCGTCGTCCCGTGTGCCGAACCAGCCGTCGTCCATCACGAAAAGCTCGGCCCCGAGTTCAGCGCCTACTTTGGCGATGGAAAGAAGCTTGCGTTCATCGAAATCCATCCCGGTGCCTTCCCAGCTGTTTATGAGCACGGGCCGTTCCCGCTCTTTCCAGACGCCGCGCACGATGTTGTGCCGGACGAAGCGGTGCATGCAGCGGGAAACGCCGCCGAGCCCTTCTGCGGAGAAGGCCATCACCGCTTCCGGCGCCGTAAAGGTTTTGCCTGGGGCGAGGAGCCAGCGGAAGGCAAATGGGTTTATGCCGAGCAACAGGCGTATTTTGCCGAAGTGCGTCGCTTCCACGATCTCAGCATGGTTGCCGCTGTAAACGAGGTTGAAGGCATAGCATTCGCCTTGATGCTCGTCCGCGCCGCGGCGCTTGAGCATCACAAACGGGTTGGCGCGGGAGGAACTTGCGCCCTGTTTGGAATCGTTCACATACACGCCGGTGGAAAGCGGCTTGTCCTGCCGCTGACGTTCGTTCGCCCATGCGCCGGTGAACGTGATGAAATCAAACGCGGCATCCGGCAGGTCGAGCTGTGCGCTCATCGCGCGCACAAGCGAAACCGGCTCCGCTCCCAGGTTTTCGTATTCCGCATGGCAGGCAATCACGTCGCTTTCGTAAAACGCGGTGTAAAACAGGCGTATGCGCAGGCGCGCGGCAGAATCCTCCAGCGTGAAACGGTGTGTCTCGCAGTTCCCGCCGTCGCAATAAGAAGAAGGAAGCCCTGCAAGCGGCGGTTTTCCAGAAAGAAGCTCGTGCGAAACGAAGGTGAAGTCCGTCGTGCTGCTTCCATCGGGCAGAAGAATCTCCGCCATGGGTTCACGGAAATCACCGCGCCCGGGCGTGGAAAAAGCGAGGCAGACATCGTCCAACCCAAGGGCTGCATCCTCCCGTGAATATGCGACCATGTCACCATAGCAAACGTCCTTCTTTTCGAGAAGGGCGGAATACTCCTGCCGCAGGCGCAGGCGTGCGCCATAGTGCAGGCAGGAAAGCAGGCCGCTTGGCAACGCCGCAAGAATAAGGCTCGTGTTCCTGGTGTTGATATGGAAAATCTGCATCGCGTATTGCCTCCGAACCGAATTGGTGCTTTCATCATAAAGCATCGTGCGGCAACGCGCAAGCCGAAAACAAAAAGTGCGCCCCGGCCTTTCGCCCGGGGCGCACCGCCCATATGCGGCTTACTGCTTCTTTTTCACCGGGATCCACATCTCGCAGGAATAGTTTTCATCCTGCACGCCGCCCGGATACTCACTGGGATCGCCGTACAACTCAATGCAGTATCCCGCCGCAATTTCATAGTCCTTGCAGGCCGGAAGCCATTCGGAAAAGATCCTCCGGTTGGTGTCCTGCAAAGCGGTGGGCATTGCGCCCTTGCAGGGAAATACGGCCCAGGTAAAGGCGGGGATCACCTTTGTAACGAAGCCTTCGGGCACATCTGCCGCCGGGTTGTAATTGTCGGCGATGAGGTATTCAAACCGGTCGCCTGCCATGTCCTTGTCATGGTTGACGCCATACATGCCGCAAACGTACTTGCCGTTTCCTGCGGCAAAAAACTCATTCCAAAACTTTGGGATTTCCGCTTTGGCATTTTCATAGGAAAATGTTTTTGAAACGCCGAGCACGGTAAAACTGTCCTTTTGTACGATTCTGTAATCCATAAGATATCCACCTTCCAACGATAGTTTGATTTTCAGCGGAGCGAAGGATTTGAGCGTTGTGCCGTCCTTGCGCGCCATGGCGGGCGTCGTCCCGTGAAACCGGGCAAAAGCTTTTGAGAAGCTGTCGGGGGAATCGTAGCCATATTTCAACGCAACGTCAAGAACCTTCGCATCACTTGAAACCAGCTCGCTGCCGGCGAGTGCGAGCCTGCGCTTGCGGATGTATTCCATTACGGTGAGGCCACAGAGCAGGCTGAAGCCCTTCTGAAAATAGAACGGAGAAAGGTTGACCTGCTTTGCAATTTCACCGACGGAAAGCTCGTCCGCGATGTGCGATTCAATGTATGCGATTGCCTGCCCAATTGCTTCTGCCCATACCATGGCGGCACCTCCTACTGTAAGAGCAGTATATCAAACCGCAAAGGAAAATTCCCGACATTGCAGGTTATCTTTTGTCTGAAAACCCTCCCTAAGGAAGTGAGTCAACGAGACTGTGCTTCTTTTTCCAGCTTCCGCACCGCGAGCAGAACCGGATAAGGGTTGATATACGCCTTTTCGGGTGTGACAATTGCAAGATGCAGGTGGTTGGCATCGCTGTTGCCCGTGTTCCCAACGTTGCCGATTACATCGCCCGCGCGTACGCGATCCCCTTCCGTAAGGAAATCCGTCACGCGGATCATGTGGTAATAATGGTACTCATACCCGAATTCATCCAGCACAACAACATAGTTGCCCGCAAGCTCGCTCGTTCCGACGCAGACGACGAGGCCGTCCGTGCAGGAAAGGATTGGCTCGTCCGCAGCGGCGCGGATGTCTGTGCCGGTGTGCTTACGCGTGTTCCGGGAGCGCGGGCCATACCAGCCGTCCTTGATGCGGCGGCCGGGCAGTGGATCGGAAAGGGTGGCAAGATACGCTTCCGGCAGCGATTCGTCCACATATTCTTTCTCACAGCCGGCATCATCATAAACGGTGTTGAGGTATGCATACAGTGTCGTAAAGCTGAACAATGCCTCGCCGCTCGTGCCGACGAACGATTCATACGGCGCGAACGAAACGGAAAGGAAAATGCTTTGTGCAGTAAGTTCGGCCGTTGTTTCGCAGCGTTCAACCAAAGCCGGGGCAAGCGCGTCACCAAGCGCGCGATATAGGCTCATCAACTCCTGCCAACTGGGAAGGGAGACGGAGATTCGTCCGGCGGGCAATGTTGCATATTCCCCGCTGACGGCACAGAATGCTTCCGCAAACGCTGCGTGCGCAGCGGCATCAATGGCGCTGCGCATGGCAAGGAAGGTGTCGTGTTGCGCCATAAGATCCGTAATATACTGCATTTGCGGCAGCATAAACGTGGAAAAATCGATGGAAAACGCTTTGTGAAACGCCGCATCCGCGCGTTCGGAAAGCACCGCATAATCCGGTTCCGCAGGCGCTGCAGCGGGCTCGCCGGAAGCGCAGGGCGTGGGCGCAGGCGTCGCTACGGAAGCGGAAACGGGGGCGCAGCCGGAACACAACAGCGCCGCGCAGAAAGCAAAAAGCAATGCGCGCCATGCGGAAAAGGGATGTTTTGCCAGAGTGTGCAAGGTGAAAACTCCTCATTATGATAATCGATACATGCAGTATTATCACATAAATGCACGGAAATTTCACCCCTTAAATTGTAACGTTTTTTTGCGAATGCATGCGGGATGCGGTATACTGGAGTGCAAAAGTGAGAGGAGCGAAGAGCGCAATGAAGCAGGTGTGGGGAAACGGAGAACATGCAACGGCGCTCACCGTGGCGGAAATGCGCGCGGCGGACGCATACACCATTGCACATTTCACGCCGGGGCGGGAGCTGATGCGCCGTGCGGCGGAAGGCGTTTACGGCGCGGTTGCCTGGCATGGGCGCACGGCAATCCTTGCGGGCGGCGGCAACAACGGCGGGGATGGCTATGCGCTTGCGGGGATCCTTGCGGCGGCAGGCATGCCGCCGGATGTGTTTGCCGTTTCCGAAAAGCTTTCGGAGGACGGGCGGTTTTACAGGGAGCAGGCGCAGGCGCGCGGCGTGCGCATCCTGCCGTTCAACGGGGAAACCAGCCTTTCGGGATATGACATTCTGGTGGATTGCATCCTCGGCACGGGGTTTTGCGGAGAGGTGCGCGGGCTTGCCCGCACGGCGATTGCGCGCATCAACGCAGCGAAGGAAGCAGGGACGTTCATCGTTGCGGTGGATATCAACAGCGGCATGAACGGCGATACCGGCGAAGCGGAGCTTGCCGTATGCTCCGACCTGACGGTATCCATCGGCTATTATAAAACGGGCCTTCTCACCCCCGCTGCAGCCAGTTATATCGGGGGGCTCACGAATGTGGGAATCGGCATCGTGCTTCCGGAAACTCCGGCATAAAAATTTTTTTGTGAACCGTGCAATAAAACAGCCGTCCCATGCATTGATAGGGTGACGGAAAGGAAAGCGAGCATGTTGGTTTGGATGACGTCTTCAATCGAACATACGCGGGATGAGATGCGGGAGCTGGAAACGCTGCTTTCACGCATTGCGCAAGGGGATAAAGAGGCTCTTGGTATGCTTTACGAGCGTACGCATGGCGCGATTTACGGTTTTGCGCTCTCGCTCGTGCGCAGACCGAGCGATGCGGAGGACATCCTGCAGGAAACGTTTCTGCGCGTTTACGCAGCAGCGGAGCGTTACCGGCCGGAAGGGAAGCCGATGGCGTGGATGATGACCATTGCGAAGAACCTTTCGCGGATGCGCCTGCGGGACGCAAAGCGCACGAGCGATTTGCCCGAGGAAGAATGGGAGCGCTATCTTTCTTCAAAACCGGGCGTATCCACAGAGGACCGGCTGTTGCTGCAGGCAGCACTCCGGCAGCTCTCTGATGCGGAGCGGCAAACCGTGATGCTGCACGCTGTGGCGGGCCTTCGCCACCGGGAGAGTGCAGTGCTTCTCGAAATGCCCCTTGCAACCGTGCTTTCCAAATATGCAAGAGCCGTCAAAAAACTAAAACAAGCGATGGAGGCGGACGGAAGATGAAACACAACGAGATCGAAGCCAAGCTGAAAAACGCCGTTTCCAACGCGGCCCCTGACGTGCTGGAGAACATTCTGCACGCCTGTGACCAGAAGAAAGGAACGGTAATTGAGATGGAACAGAAGGCAAACACAAATAAAGGCAAAAACAAGGCGCTTCGTGTCTGTGCGGCGATTGCAGCGGCAGCGGCAATGCTCGTTATGGGCGTGCTGATTGGCCGCGGCAGCGGGCATACGCCCCTCTATGCATCGGATGTTGCGGCGATTATTTCCCTTGATGTAAACCCGAGCGTGGAACTGCGCGTGGATGCAACGGAAAAGGTGCTTGCAGCCGAAGCGCACAATGCGGACGGCGAGGCGGTTCTTGCAGGGATGGAACTTGCCGGAACCGAACTTAACGTGGCGGTGAACGCCATCGTAGGTTCGATGCTTAAGCTAGGCTATATCGACGAACTTGCAAACTCTATCCTCATTTCTGTGGAGGGCATGGATGGAACGGACGCAAAGGCGCTTGAAAGCAAGCTCGTTGCAGAGGTGGAAGCGGTCTTTGCGCAGAGCCCGGTCGGCAGCGGCGCAATCCTGAGCCAGAACGTCAGCGATGCGGACGACGCGCTTTCCGCAAAGGCCGGCGAATACGGCATCACCGTTGGCAAGGCCGCCCTGATCGAGGAAATTCTTCAGGGCAATGCACGCTACACATTTGAGGAGCTTGCGGGGCTTTCCATCAACGAGCTGAACCTGCTTGCAAAAAATGTAAGCCTCACGCATGTCAACTCCGTCGGCCAGGCGAGCGATAAAGCATACATCGGCACAGATGCGGCGGTTGAAGCGGCGCTCAAGCATGCGGGCGTTGCGCGGGCGGATGCAACCGGGCTTGAGGTAGAGCTGGACTGCGAAAACGGGCGCATGGTATACGAGGTGGAGTTCGACGCAGCGAATGCGGAATACGAGTACGATGTAGATGCCGAGACGGGCGAGATCGTCTGGTATGAGGCACCGGGCATTGTGCGGGGCGAAACAGGGGAAAGCGGCGCCCCGAAGCCCACTGCGGGCAACGAAATCGGTAAGGAAGCAGCCAAACAGGCCGCATTCCGGCACGCGAATGTGAAGGAAGCGGATGTGACCGCGCTTAAGGTGGAGCTTGACCGGGAGGATGGAGTGCTGCATTATGATGTGGATTTTCATTGCGGCGGATATGAATATGGTTACGAGATTGATGCGCAAACCGGCGCTGTGCTCAAACAGGAACGTGAGCAGGACGACGATGCAGACGGGAAACCGGCCGGTACGCCGGACACATCCGGCGGCAGCTTGATCGGCATAAGCAGGGCAAAGGAAATCGCGCTTGCGCATGCGGGGCTTTCTGGGGAAAAGGTAACGGAACTGAAGGCGGAACTTGACCGGGAGGATGGCCGGCAGCAGTACGAGGTTGAATTTAAAGCAGGCGGCTATGAATACGATTATGAAATTGATGCCCAAACCGGCAAAATCCTTGAATGGGATAAGGACTTTGACGATTGAAATCAATGGTTGGTTTGGCAAATTGTGCCCGGGAGAACCCCCGGGCACAAAACTTTTTTTAAGGTTTTCCTTTACAGAGGCGGCGCGCCGGGTGTATAATGCCACTAATTGAACGAAACGGGAGTTTGAACATGACCAACCGTCTGTTCACAAGCGAATACTATTACTTTACCCTCGCGGGCTTTTTTGCCTGCGAGGATACTTGTGGTTTCGCTGGATAGACGGTCGCGCATCCGCGCATGGCGCGGCCATCCATTGAGAAGTAAAGTGCTTCGCAGCGAAATCGCTGCGAAGCTTTTTTTATAAAGTTTCAGCATAACGGAGGAAATCGAAATGATCGTACTTCTGAAAAAGAAGCCGGGCAAGGATGAACTTACCAACCTTGTGGAATGGCTCTGCAGCATGGGGTTGGATGTTCATGTGAGCGAAGGAAAAGAGCGCATGCTGCTCGGCCTTATCGGAGATACATCCTGTGTGGACATCGACCTCATCCGGGCGCTCGATATCGTGGATGATGTCAAGCGCATTCAGGAACCGTTCAAAAACGCAAACCGTAAGCTTCATCCCGATGACAGCAGGATTGACCTTGGCGGCACGCAGATTGGCGGCGGAACGTTCCAACTCATTGCAGGTCCGTATTTAATCGAAACGGAGGAACAGATCTGCACCATTGCCCGGGAGGTTAAGCAGGCGGGCGCTACGATGCTGCGCGGCGGTGCATTCAGCCCGCGTACTTCGCCGTATGCATTCCAGGGCCTTCGAGAGGAAGGAATTCGCCTGCTGCTTGCGGCAAAACGCGAAACGGGCCTCCCCATCGTCACGGAGCTGATGGATATTGCCCAACTGGAATATTTTGACGACGTGGATGTGATCCAGGTCGGCGCACGCAATTCGCAGAATTATGAACTCCTGCGGGAATTGGGGCGCCTCAGGAAGCCGATTCTCTTAAAGCGCGGCTCCGCAAACACCATGCAGGAGCTTTTGATGAGCGCGGAATATATTATGGCGGGCGGGAATGAGAATGTGATCCTTTGCGAACGCGGCATCCGTACGTTTGAACCCTATACGCAGAACACGCTGGATCTTTCTGCCGTTCCTGCTTTGAAGGAACTCTCACACCTGCCTGTGATCGTGGATCCGAGCCGTGCGGTGGGCATTGCGCGGCTTGTGTGCCCCATGGCGCTTGCGGCGGCAGCTGCGGGGGCGGACGGCGTGATGGTGGAAGTCCACAACGATCCGCAGCATGCCTTATGCGAGGGGCCGCAATCTATCACGCCTGCTGAATTCGCGGCGCTTGCGCGCAAAGTGAACAGCGTGCGCAGTGCGCTGACATGCTGAAGGAGGGCGGAACAATGAAAATTGGCGTAATCGGACTTGGATTGATCGGCGGCTCTATGGCAAAGGCGCTTTCGGCCTATACTGCGCATGCGGTGTTCGGCAGCGATACGAATGCGCAGGTGCTCACACAGGCGCTTGCGGATGGAGCAATTGGCGGCATTTTGGATGACACAGCATGTGCCGCGTGCGATGTGTTGCTTGTAGCGCTGTATCCCGGTACGGCCATCCGCGCGGTAAGCGAGCGGGCCGGCCACATCCGCAAAGGCGCGCTTGTGGTGGATTGCTGCGGCACAAAGGGTGGTGTCTGCGCGGCGCTTGAGCCCCTTGCGAAGGAGAAGGGATTTTGTTTTATCGGCGGGCATCCCATGGCCGGGCGGGAAAAATTTGGATATGACGCATCCAATGCGGAGCTTTTCCGCGGCGCTTCCATGATCCTGACTCCATGCGAGGATGTGCCTGTGCAGGATCTTGCACGTGCACAAGCTCTGTTTTACGAGCTCGGCTTCGGACGGATGTGCATTTGCACGCCTGCCGAACATGACAGGATGATCGCTTACACTTCGCAGCTTGCGCACGTGGTTTCAAGCGCGTATGTACAGAGTCCTGCCTCACTTTCGCATGTGGGCTTTTCTGCGGGCAGCTTTCAGGATATGACGCGTGTAGCACGGTTGTACGAACCCATGTGGACGGAGCTTTTCCTGAACAACGCTGAGCCGCTTGCGATGGAGATCGACGGGCTCGTGGAACGGTTGCAGGCGTTTTCGGATGCGATCCGCAGCGGCGACCGCCAAGGCTTGTTTGAGATGCTGCACCGGGGGCGCGTGCGCAAGGAACTGCTCAATGAACGGGAAAAACAACGGTGAGCCGTGCAAAGATACAGCGAGACAAAGCGCGGCGGGGAACATGCCGGGCTTGAATTTGAGGAATTATTTTTAAGGAGAGATATACCGATGGAACTGAAGGAACTGCGGGCAAAATTTGACGGGATCGATGATAAAATCATCGAATTGTTCGTTCAACGCATGAAGACTTCCGGGCAAATTGCCGCCGTAAAACGAAAGAACGGCCTTGCGATACTCAATTCCAGCCGCGAGCGCGAGGTGCTCGATCATGTGATGGACCGGGCCGGGGACGGCATGGAACTTTATGCGAAGCTGCTGTATCAAACCATGTTTGAAGTGAGCCGTTCCTACCAGCATTGGCTATTGGATGATACAAGCGAATTCATGCACGAGATTCGCGCAGCGGCAGAGCGCACACCCGCGCTGTTCCCGCAGAAGGGGATCGTCGCCTGCCAGGGTGTAGAGGGCGCATATTCCCAACAGGCATGCGATAAGCTGTTCGCCATGCCGCGCATCATGTATTTCCGGCATTTTGACGGTGTGTTTCAGGCAGTGCAGAGCGGCATGTGCAAATACGGCATACTGCCCATTGAAAACAGCTCCTATGGCTCCGTTGCCCAGGTGTATGATCTGATGCGCAACCACAAGTTCTACATCGTGCGCAGCATCAAGCTTTGCGTGCGCCATGCGCTTCTTGCAAAGCACGGCGTGCGCCTGCAGGATGTGAAGGAGGTGTTTTCTCACGAACAGGCAATCGGCCAGTGCAGCGCTTACCTGAAAGCGCATCCCGAAATTAAGATCACGATTTGCGAAAACACCGCGGTAGCCGCGCGCATGGTAGCGGAAAGCGACAGAAAGGACATTGCGGCGATCTCCTCCGTTCACTGCGCGCAGCTTTACGGCTTGCATGTGCTGGAGGAACGGGTACAGAACAACGACAATAACTATACGCGTTTTATCTGCATCAGCAAGGACCTTGAGATCTACCCCGGCGCAAACAAGATCAGCCTTATGCTTTCTGCGCGGGACAGGCCCGGCGCGCTGTATTCCGTGCTTGCGAAATTTGCTGCGCTCGGCGTGAACCTGACGAAACTGGAAAGCCGCCCGCTTCCGGGAAGCGATTTTGAATTTATTTTTTATTTTGATATGGAAGCCTCTGTGCTGTCCGATACGGTGCTCAAAATGCTTTCCGAACTGATGGCTGAGCCGGATGTGTTTGTGTTCCTCGGCAACTATGCGGAAGTAGTCTGAACGGCGCTTTCTTGACAGCCAAAAACGGCGCATGATACAATGCAGGCGGGGGAGTCCCCGCCTGTTTCTGAAAGAAAAACAAAACGATGAAAGAAGGCTGTTATGCAACATACGTTTGCGCAGTATCGTGCTGCGGCGGATTATGTTTTGGCGCGCGCGCCCTTTGTGCCGGAGATTGGAATTGTGCTCGGCTCCTGCCTGGGGCCGTTTGCGCAGGAACTTAAAGCTTCCGTTTCAATCGATTATGCTGATATTCCAAATTTCCTTGTGACCACCGTTGCATCCCATGCGGGCAAGCTGGTGTTCGGCACGGTGCGGGGGAAACGGGTCGTCTGCATGTCCGGCCGGTTTCATTTTTATGAAGGGTACGATTACGAACAGCTCGCCCTCCCTGTGCGCGTGCTCAAACTCCTTGGCGTGCGCGCGCTCATCCTCACCAATGCGGCAGGCGCCGTTAACGAAAGTTACAGCCCCGGCGATGTGATGATCCTTTCCGACCACATCAAGCTCACCGGGGCAAGCCCGCTGCGCGGGCCAAACCTTTCGGAATTTGGGCCGCGCTTTTTTGATATGACGAAAACCTATACGCCGGAGCTGCGTGCAATCGCACGCGCATGCGCAGCGCAAAGCAGCCTTACCGTGCATGAAGGCGTCTACATGTTTTTCACGGGACCTCAGTTTGAAACCCCGGCTGAAATTCGCGCTGCGCGCCTGCTCGGTGCGGATGCGGTGGGCATGTCTACCGTCACGGAAGCGCTTACCGCCGCACATTGCGGGCTGCCTCTGCTTGCGCTTTCCGTGATGACAAACATGGCGGCAGGCGTGCTTAAGGAGCCGCTCACAGAGAAAGATGTGGAGCAAACAGCCGGGCGCATCGCGGCGCCGTTCAGCGCATACGTGAAGGACATCATCGAGCAGATATAATCGGCACAGGAGGAAGAAAATGGAACGGCAGGATCGCGGGCTTGCATTCATGCTGCAATATGAGAACATCGCCTGGTATGAAAAGGGTGCGGTGCGCATCCTTGACCGCCGGGTTTATCCGCGCCGCGTGGAATTTGTGACATGCCGGCGGCATGAGGAGGTGGCGCAGGCGGTGACGGACATGGTCACCCAAAGCGCGGGCCCGTATACGGCGGCTGCGATGGGAATGGCACTTGCGGCCTATGAATGCAGGACGCTTGCAGAAGCGCAGCAGACGGCATACCTTGAGCAGGCTGCCCGGGTCATCGCGAATGCGCGGCCTACCACTGCCGCACGCATGCGCCTTGTAACGGAAGGGTCGCTTGCAGCGGCAAAAAAGGCGTTTGCGGCCGGGCAGGATACAAGTGCGGCGATTGTGGAATACGCCGTTGCGGCCAATGATGTGCGTTATGCAAAGGTCGGCCGGATGGCGGAATATCTCGTTGATATGATCCCTGCGGGCGGCACGGTGATGACGCAATGCTTCGGGGAAACCATCGTGGGGAAAATGCTTGCTGTGGCAACAGCGCGCGGCAAGTCCTTCCGGCTGTTCTGCCCGGAAACGCGGCCGTATTTTCAGGGCGCGCGGCTCACGGCGACCGTTGCGCACGAAATGGGCTTTGACGTTACGGTGATTACCGATAATATGCCCGCGTATGTGATGCAGCGGGAACATGTGGATGTGTTTACGAGCGCAGCGGATGCGATCTGCCTGGACGGGCATGTGGTAAACAAGGTGGGCACGTTCCAGATTGCGATCGCGGCGAAATACATGGGGATTCCATATTTTGTGACGGGCGCGCCGGACCATGGGCATCCAACGGTGGACACTGTGCACATTGAGCTGCGCGATCCGGATTTTGTACTGCAGGCAATGGGCGTAAAGACGGCGTGCGACGGTGTAAAGGGGTATTATCCGGCGTTCGATATTACGCCGCCTGCGCTTGTGAGCGGGGTGGTGACCGATTCGGGCATCTACGCGCCATACGACCTCAGCCGCTATTTTAAAAGCGGAAACCCGGGCGAATACGGCATGGTGGTTTGAAGGGAGCAGGCTTAAAGCGGCTCTTGAAAAATGGAATAGCGGTTTTTGCCGCCGCGCTTTGCAACATAGTGCGCTTCGTCCGCCTTGGCATAAAGCGCTTCAAAGCTTGTGCCGGCATCCGGCGCAATGGCGATGCCGATGCTTGCGCGCGGTGGCGGAAGGTTTGAACTTCCAAGTTCAATATTCTGAATGCGGGTACAAATCTCGCGCGCTTTATCGGCAATGCGCGCGGAGGTGCCTGCATTTTTCATGAACACTACGAATTCATCGCCTGCAAGACGCGCGATGATGTCTGTTTTGCGGAAGATGGAGCGGAGCTGCGCGGCAATCGCGCAGAGAACCTCGTCGCCCCGGATGTGGCCGCACGTGTCGTTGACCGCTTTGAAATCATCCATGTCAATGATATAAAATGCATGCAGGTTCGCGTGGGCGTCTGCGGTTTTGAAGAAAGCAGTCAACCGTGTTTCAAGCGCCCGGCGGTTCCAAAGGCCGGTCAGAGAATCGTGCTCCGCCTTATACAACAGGTCGATTTCCTTGCGTTTGCGTGTGTCGATGTCTGTAAAGTAAGCGAAGCCGGTAACGGTATCGGTCTGAGGGTCCTTAACCATGTTGACGGTCATTTGCCGCCAGGCCAGGGAGCCGTCGCTCAACACGGTGCGGTATTCCAGGGTAACGCAGCTTGTCCCGTCGTTGTAGCATTCGCGCAGGTTGCGGCGGTTGAGCGTGCGGATGTATTCGGCACGGTCATTGAGAAACACGGTTTTGCGCGCAAGCTCAGGCAGACGTTCTTCCAAATTGCAGCCTTCGGGCAGTTCCAGGTTTGAAAAAATGGCTGATATACGGGCGGAAATCACGGCGCCCGTTTCCACATCGAACAAAATGGAAGCGAGTGTGGTGGAAAGCATCGCGTCATGATAGCGCTTTTCTTCATCATAGCGCTCCTGCGCGCGTTTGGCTTCCGTGATGTCCTCGAGCGTGCCGATTGCACATACCGGCATGCCGTATTCATCAAAAACGGTCGTAAGCGCAAGGCTCAGCCAAAGGCTGTATCCGTCCGTGACAGCGTCTTTTACTTTTAGCAAACAGGCGGCGGAGGCTGCGCCTCCTGCGATGGCACGAAAGGCGGAACGCAAGCCGTCTGCCGTTTCGGGGGCGACAAAACCTGAATCGATCAGGTTTTCCGGCATGGATTCGATGTGCTTCGGCAGCAGGGGCTGCATGGAATCCGGCGGGCTTATGACCGAATCGAAAGAATGCGTCACTACATTGTATTCAAAAATATGGGATTTTGAATGCTCCATCGCAATGCGGAACCATTCGCTGCGCACGTGCAGCTGCATCTCCGCCTCTTTTTTTGCCGTGTTGTCAATGCGCATGGAGTAAAGCACCGGGGATCCGTTTTCATCGTGAATCAAACACACCTTGTCCAGCAGCCAAAGCGTTTTGCCGGCCTTTGTGACAACGCGGTATTCCAGTGTAAACGGTTCGGTAAAATGAGATTCCCGGGCAAGCTGCGCTGCAATGCGTTCCCTGTCCGCAGAATGAACCAGCGCAAGGGCGCTGTTGTGGAAGTTGGTTTTGATTTCCTCTGCACAATAGCCGAGCATATCCAAAAAACCATCGCTGATAAACAGAAAATCATAATTCCCCTCTGAGATGCATTTACAGATGCCGCCCGGGAGGCTGTGTGCCAAAACGCGCAGTTCCCGGCTGGAGACCGCCATGCTGCGCCGCATGAGCATATCATAAAAGCCGATGCTGATGATGGCTAAAAAAGCAAAAACAAGAAAGAGAACATTGACGAGGGACGCATGCTGCCCGATGAATTCCACCGCGCACGCAGGAAATTTGAAAATCAGGCAAATTCCCAGAAAAATGCATACAACGATGAAGATGGAGGCGAAAATGGAAAGGAAGACGCGCATAAACGCAAGCATTTGAGCCTGCACTTTGCCCACCGCAGCGTTTTTTTTCATAGCGCACCTCCCCGAGAAATCCAATTTGACGCACAGGCAGCCGCTGATGGACGAGCAAAACAGGCCGGAAAGGCAGTTTAAAGCGACTTGCGTGGCAAGCGCCCGGATGTTTGTTGCGTTAAATTATATTATATTGTACGGATGAAAGTTGTGCAACTGCCGCTGTTGCGCAACTTTGAAATTTTAAATGGCGTAACGGATAGATGAGCATGACAGCAGTTGGCCGGCTTGCCGTGCGGCGGCACATCGGCTCTTGCCAAATGCGCGCAATAAAAATATAATTAAAACAATCTACAATTCCGGCGGGCTGCCGTACAGCGAAGGAGGAGAAAGCATGCAATACATCGTTGATCAGTTTAAGGCGCTTACGGCGATTCCGAGCCCAAGCGGATTCACGCGCGCGGCAACGGAATACACCGCCAAAGAGTTTGAAAAGCTGGGCTTTATGCCCAAGATCACCAACAAGGGCTGCGTTTTGGTGGACCTTGGCGGAGAAGGCAGGCCGCTTGTGCTTTCCGCACACATCGACACGCTCGGGGCCATGGTGGCTGAAGTCAAGCCAAACGGCAGGCTGCGCATGAGCCGCATCGGAGGCATTGTTGCCGGAAGCGCGGAGGCGGAAAACTGCATCGTGATTCCGCGCTTCACCGATAAGCGTTATGAAGGCACCTGCCAGGTCGTGAATGCTTCCGGGCATGTGAACACGAAACTTGCCGATGTAAAACGCGATTTTGACACGCTTGAAATCGTGCTGGATGAAAAGGTGAAGAGCCGGGACGATGTGCTTGCGCTTGGGATTAACGCGGGCGATTTCGTTTGCTTTGATCCGCGCACCACGGTAACGGAGAGCGGCTACATCAAGAGCCGCTTCATCGATGATAAACTTTCCGTTGCGCTCCTGCTTGGCTTTGCAAAGCGGCTGAAGGAAAACGGCGGTACACTTTCGCGCAAGGTGTACGCTTTCATTACGACCTATGAAGAAATCGGCCACGGCGCATGCTCCGGAATCCCCTTTGAGGCGGAGGAGATGATCGCTGTGGATATGGGCTGCATCGGAGAAGGGCTTGCGTGCAGCGAAACGCAGGTGAGCATCTGTGCCAAGGATTCCTCCGGCCCGTCCGATTATGAGGTGACGAGCGCGCTGATCCGGTGCGCGCGGGAAAACGGGATTGATTATGCTGTGGACATTTATCCAAGCTATGGTTCCGATGCAGATATGGCGCTGCGCGCGGGCTACGATGTGCGCCACTGCGTGGTTGGGCAGGGCGTATATGCGTCCCATGGCTATGAACGCACGCACATAGACGGCGTGCGGAACACGCTTGCGCTGCTTGAGGCATATACACGTTAAAAGTCAGAATTATATATTGTATTATTTTTGCTTGCAATCAGGCAGCAGGAGTGCTACAATAAATCTCGGCGCAATGCCAAATTATCACAGAAAGGAGCCGTGTACGATGACAACGATCAAAACCATCCAGCTTACTGCAGCATTTAACGGAATCCGTATGTCCGCACGGCTTGTTGACGTGGCATAGGCAAAGGCCTACTTTCACGCGCTATCCGGCCGCGGACATCCGTCCGCGGCCTTTTTGTGTCTGCCCAAAGACACACGCTGTGGGCGGTCCTTTCGGAAAAACGGCGAAACGGCGAAACGCGCCGCCAAGCCAAAAAGACAGAAAAAGGGGGGGATGTTTCTTGGAAACGGAAAAGAAGCAAGGCAAAAAGAAAGTGAACCGAACGCTTGTGGCGCGCATCCTAAAGGGCAATACGGCCTACCTCGTATTGGGTGCGGTGTTCCTGCTGGTGGCAGTCATGGCGGCATATTGCGGCCCGCTTGTGACAAGCTTCACGGTGGATTATGTGATTGACAGCAAGGAAAGCAACCTGCCTGGCTGGGTTATGGGGTGGATTGAACATTGGGGCGGCAGGGAATTCCTGCGCGGAAGAATCTGGATCTGTGCGCTTGCGCTCATCGCATGCACACTCGTAAACGGTTTTGCAACTTACCTGCGCCGCCGCTATGTAGCGCTTGCGTCGGAAGGCGTGGCGATGACGCTCAGAAACGCGCTGTACTCCCACCTGCAGAACGTGCCGTATGACTATCACAAGCATGTTTCCACAGGCGATCTGGTGCAGCGCTGTACGTCCGATGTAGACACCGTGCGCCGGTTTATTTCCGTGCAGCTTCTTGAAATCGTCCGCACGGTTGCGATGGTCACAGTGGCCTGCTATATCATGTTTTCTACGGATGTGCGCATGGCGCTCATCTCCATGGTTCTCCTGCCGGTGCTGTGCGTGTCCTCGTTCCTGTATTTTAAAAAGGTGCGCAGCCAGTTTACCCTTTCCGATGAAGCGGAGGGAAAGCTTTCTGCAACGCTGCAGGAAAACCTTGCGGGCGTGCGCGTGGTGCGCGCGTTTGGCCAACAGCGGGATGAAGTGGAGAAGTTTACCGCATGCAATGCCGATTTCCGGGATAAAACATTTAAGCTGACGCAGCTGATGGGCATTTACTGGGGTGCTTCGGACGCCGTGGGGTATACGCAGATTGCGCTTACGCTGTTTACCGGCATTTTGTTTGTGGTAAAAGGCAAGCTTACGCTTGGCAGCCTGATGATGTTCACGACATACGCCGGGATGCTCACATGGCCGGTGCGCCAGCTTGGCCGCGTGCTTGCGGATCTCGGCAAGGCGACGGTTTCGCTCGGCCGCATCGATGAAATCCTTTCTGTGCCGGAGGAGCAGGAACCCGGCCGCGCAGAAAAGCCCGCCATCCGCGGGCGTGTAGAGTTCCGCAATGTATGCTTTGGGTACGACACCTACGACGATGTGCTGCACGACATCAGCTTCAGCGCAAAACCGGGGCAAACTGTTGCCATTTTGGGTTCTACGGGATCGGGCAAAACGAGCCTGGTACAGCTTCTGCAGCGGCTCTATCCCTGCACGGCAGGCGGGATTTATATCGATGGTGTGAACGTAAACGACATTGAACATGGGCATCTCCGGCGGAATATCGGCATCGTTTTGCAGGAACCGTTCCTCTATTCGCGCACAATCATGGAAAACATTCGCCTTGTGCGCCCGGACGCGGGGGAGGAGGAGGTATTTGCAGCCTCCCGTGTGGCATCCGTGCATGATGTAATCGAAAGCTTTGAAAACGGGTACGACACCGTCGTCGGGGAACGCGGCGTGACGCTTTCCGGCGGGCAGAAACAGCGCGTGGCCATTGCGCGGATGCTGATGCAAAACGCCCCCATCCTGATTTTCGACGATTCCATGAGCGCCGTGGATACCGAAACAGATGCCGCCATCCGCGCGGCGCTCAAAAAGCGCCGGGAGCACACCACGACGTTCATCATCTCGCACCGCATTACAACGCTTTGCGAGGCGGACAACATCCTTGTGCTCGAGCATGGCCGGCTCGTGCAGCAGGGCACACATGCAGAGCTGCTTGCGGAGGATGGACTTTACCGCCGCATTGCGGAAATTCAAAACGCACTCGAGGACGAACTTCGCACCGAAGGAGGTGAGGCGTAATGGCAAGCGCTATTTTGGAACAGGATTACGATAAGGATGTAAAAGTGGATTTTTCCATTTGGAAGCGCCTTTTCCGTTATGCGTTCCGCTATAAAAAGAACACGACGATCCTGATTATAACGAATATCCTCATCGCGCTCGTGGACATCGTTTATCCGCTGATGAGCAAATATGCGATTGACCACTTCATTGCGGAGGGAACAACCAAGGGCCTTCCGTGGTTCAGCGCATTGTATCTGCTGCTGATCTGTTTTCAGGCGCTCGGCGTATACATTTTCGTTGCGCGCGCGGGCCGCATTGAAATGGATGTTTCTTACGATATCCGGCAAGAGGGATTCCGCAAGCTGCAGGAGCTGTCCTTCTCGTTTTACGATAAAACGGCGGTGGGCTATCTGATGGCGCGCATGGTCAGCGACGTGGGAAGGCTTTCAGAAATGATTGCCTGGAGCATGGTGGACCTTCTTTGGGCGCTCACTTATGTGATCGGCGTAATGGTGGCGATGCTCGTGCTCAATTGGAAGCTTGCGCTGCTTGCGCTTGTGGTGATCCCGCCGCTTGCGGTGATCTCGCTGTATTTCCAGAAGAAGATTCTCAAGTATCAGCGCCGTGTCCGCAAGACGAACTCGCGCATCACAGGCTCCTTCAACGAGGGCATTATGGGCGCAATGACAACCAAGACCCTTGTGCGCGAGGAAGCAAACTATGGCGAGTTCCGCGAATTGACCGGGGAAATGCGGAAGGCTTCCGTGCGCGCGGCAGTGCTTTCTGCAATCTTTATGCCGATCGTAATGTCCCTGGGATCCATCGGCACGGGCCTCGCGCTTTACCGCGGCGGATACGGCGTGCTGGCCGGCACTCTGACGATCGGTACGCTTTCAGCGTTTATCTCGTATACGATGAACTTCTTTGAACCCGTGCAGCAGCTTGCGGGAATTCTTGCAGAGCTTCAAAGCGCGCAGGCAAGCGCGGAACGCGTGATTTCGCTGATCGATACGCCGTGCGAGATCATGGATACGCCGGAGGTTGTTGCAAAATACGGGGACAGCTTCGATCCGAAACGCGAAAACTGGGAAGAAATCCAGGGCGAAGTGGAATTTAAAAACGTTTCGTTCGCTTATAAAGGCGGCGAAAAGGTGCTGAGCGATTTCAGCCTGCATGTGAATGCCGGAGAAACCATTGCCCTTGTGGGCGAAACGGGTGCAGGCAAGAGCACCATCGTGAACCTCGTTTGCCGGTTCTATGAGCCGACGGAGGGGCAGGTGCTCATCGACGGGCGGGATTATCGCGAGCGCAGCCAGCTTTGGCTGCAGGCAAGCTTGGGCTATGTACTGCAAACGCCGCACCTGTTTTCCGGCACCATTGCGGATAACATCCGCTATGGCCGCAAGAGCGCGACGGATGAAGAAGTCCGCGCGGCAGCCCGCATGGTCCATGCAGAGGAATTCATCCTCAAACAGGAGCATGGCTACGACACCGAAGTAGGCGAAGGCGGCGTTCGCCTCTCCACGGGAGAAAAGCAGCTCATCTCCTTTGCGCGTGTGATTCTTGCGGATCCGCGCATCTTTGTGCTGGACGAGGCGACAAGCTCCATCGATACGGAGACGGAGCAACTCATTCAGGACGCAATCACAAAGGTGCTTGCGCACCGCACAAGCTTCATTGTGGCGCACCGGCTCTCCACAATCCGCAATGCGGATCGCATCCTTGTGATCCGCGGAGGCCGGATTACGGAAAGCGGCACGCATCGCGAGCTCTTGAAACTGCACGGGTATTACTACGACCTGTACACCACGCAGTTCCGCGAGGAAGCGGCAAGCGAAATCCTGAGCTGAAAACGAATGGAAGGAGGGAGCGGGAGCTCCCTCCTTCCATATTTAAATTAAAAAGAAATTTTTGTTAAAACAATGCCGAATCCCATGTTCTGGGGATGACAGTGCCGCATTTCCATGATATGATACCAACATGACCTGCTGCGGTCATCCACAAATCGAAAGACCGGCCGGTCAGCGATATTACAGCCAATCAAACATTCTAAGGAGGGGGATTTATGAAAAAACTGTTGGCATTGTTTTTGACATTCGCGTTGGCGCTTGCATTTGTGCCCGCTGCGTTTGCCGAAGGCGAGGTGGAAGCGGAGGACATCGTGGTCCTTTACACAAACGATGTGCATTGCTCCGTTGCGCAGGCAGAGAAGGATGGAACTGCGACCAACATGGGCTATGCGGGGGTAGCAGCCTATAAGGCGGAGATGAAAGCGATCACCGCAAACGTTGCGCTCGTGGATTGCGGTGATGCCATTCAGGGCGATGCCATCGGCACGCTTTCAACCGGCCGGTACCTTATTGACATCATGAACAAAACCGGCTATGACTATGCTGTGTATGGCAACCACGAATTCGATTACGGCATGGATCGGCTGAAGGAACTGACCACGGATGCAAACTTCAAGTATCTTTCCTGCAACTTCATGGATATTGCAAGCGACCCGGCAAAGACCGTTTCGGACGGATATGCGATTCAGGAATTCGGCGGCAAGAAGGTGGCGTTTGTCGGCATCTCCACGCCGGAATCGATCACCAAATCCACCCCTGCGTATTTCCAGGATAAGGACGGGAACTACATCTACGGCTTCTGCTCCGGCAACGATGGCAAGGATCTGTATGACGCGGTGCAGGCGGCTGTGGACGCGGCAAAAGCGGTGGGTACGGATTATGTCGTCGCCATTGCCCATCTTGGCGTGGATGCGCAGAGCAGCCCTTGGCGTTCCAAGGATGTAATTGCAAACACCACCGGCATTGACGTGGTGCTCGACGGCCACTCTCACAGCACGATTGCGCAGGAACTTGTGCAGAATAAGAACGGAGAGAATGTCATCCTTTCTTCCACCGGCGATAAGCTCCGTAACCTTGGCCGCCTCGTCATCAAGGCGGATGGTACGATGTCCACAAGCCTCATCGCCGCCAAAGAGTATACAACCCAAGATGAAAATACCGATGCTTATGTGAAGAATATCCAGAAACAATATGAAGGACTGCTTAAAGAGGTAGTTGCCAAGACGAACGTCGACCTTGTGGTGAATGATCCTGAGACAGGCAACCGCATCATCCGCAACCAAGAGAGCAACCTTGGCGACCTTTGTGCTGATGCATACCGCACATTGCTCGGCGCGGACATCGCATTCGTGAACGGCGGCGGTATCCGTGCGTCGATTCCAAAAGGCGATATTACCTATGGGCAGATCATTGCGGTACATCCGTATGGCAACATGGCTTGCTCCATCGAAGTGACCGGCCAGCAGATTCTTGATGCATTGGAGCTTGGCTGTGCGAGCACACCGGGCGAGAGTGGCGGCTTCCTGCAGGTTTCGGGGTTAACATATGAAATTCATACCTATATCCCTTCGAGCGTGCAGCTGGATGACAACAAGTCGTTTATCGGGGTAACCGGTGCGCGCCGTGTAAAGAACGTGATGGTGGGCGGCGAGCCGATCGACGTAAACAAAACATATCTCCTTGCGTCCCATAACTATATGCTTAAGGACGGCGGCGATGGCTATACCATGTTCAAGGGCGCAACGGTTGTGCGTGACGAGGTGATGATCGACAACCAGGTGCTTATCAACTACATGAAAGATACCCTAAGGGGTGTTGTCGGCAGTGCCTATGAGAACCCCTACGGCCAAGGCCGCATCAAGCTTGTTGCAGAAGCCCCTGCCGAACAGCCGCAGGAGCCTACCTATGGCACGGGAACCGGTAGCGGAATTGTGGTGGGAGGTCAGCAGCAACAGGCCACTGACCCAACCCCGCCGCAAACCGGCGCGGCAGCCATCACGGGCTATGCCATTCTCAGCATTGTAACGGGCGCAGGCGTTGCGCTTTACACGAGGAAGAAAGCGGCATAAATGGCATAGCACATAGGGAATCCTGAAAAGATGAAAACGCCTCTCCCCAAACATGGGGGGAGGCGTTATACTGTTCTTATGGAAAAGAAGAATTTACCAACTGAATTTCTGCGGCGCATGGAAGCGCAGCTTGGCGTGGAATATCCCGCGTTCCTTAAAAGTTATGGGCTGCCGCCCAAACGCGGCCTGCGGGTGAATACGCTCAAGACCGGTGTGGAGGAATTCCGGCGCATCAGCCCGTTTCCTCTCGCGGAAACGGGGATCCTGCCGGAGGGTCTTCTGCTTGCGGAGGAAACGCCGGGCATCGGGAACCACCCGTACCATCTGGCTGGGCTGTTCTATTTGCAGGAACCTTCCGCTATGGCGGCCATCGCGGCGGCAGAGGTGCGCCCCGGCATGCGCGTGCTGGATCTTTGCGCGGCGCCCGGCGGGAAAAGCGGCGGCATAGCTGCGCGCCTTTCGGGGGAAGGGTTCCTGCTCGCAAATGAAATTGTGCCCAACCGGGCACGAACGCTGGCCTCAACGCTGGAACGCCTCGGCGTGGCAAACGCTGCCGTAACCTGCGCAAAGCCGGAGGCAATCGCGGAAGCATTCCCGGATTATTTTGATGTAACGCTTGTGGATGCGCCTTGCTCCGGAGAAGGCATGTTCCGCAAGGACGCGGGCGCCGTGGCGGAATGGTCCCCCGCGCATGTTACAGCCTGTGCAGCGCGGCAGAGCGCCATTTTGGAAACTGCGGCAAAAACGGTGCGCGGCGGCGGCGTACTCATATATTCCACCTGCACGTTTTCAGCGGAAGAAAACGAAAACGTGGTGGAACGCTTTCTTGCGGCGCATCCGGGGTTTTCGCTGGAACACATGCAGCGGCTTTACCCGCATTCTTCCCCGGGAGAGGGGCATTTCGTGGCGCGCCTGCGCCGGACAGGGGATGAATTTTGCCCACAGGAGGCACTTCCGCTGAAGCCATGCCGCGACGTCGCCTACCACAGCGCAATCGCGGACCTGTTTATTCAACCGCCGGAAGGCTGCGCTTACGACCTTCCTGACGGCCGCATCGCAATCCTGCGCGCGCCGCTGCCGCATGGCCTCAGCGCGCTTTGGACGCTTGCTGCGGGCGTGCAGGCAGGGGAGATCAGGAAAGGACGATTCCTGCCTGCACACAGCCTGTTTCTTGCTGCGCACGGCGGTGTATATCGGAAAACGCTTGACCTGCCGCTAACGGATGCCTGCCTGCCGCGCTTCCTTGCGGGGGAGGCGGTTCCCTGCCCGGAGGATTGGCGCGGATACATTCCAGTCTGTGCGGGCGGATTCCCAATCGGCTTTGGAAAAGCGGTGGAGGGAACGTTGAAAAACCATGTGCCGAAGGGCTTACGGGTAGTTTGAAGCAAAAGGGCTTAAGAAAGGATGCAAAATCCATGATTGTGCACGCAACAGAAAACCAGCTTGAAGATGTGGCGGCGCTTGCGTTGAAACTGTTCTCCCAAACGGGGGGCGACACCATCCACAAGGAAATGCGGGCGATTCTTTCGGATGGCAATGCGGCGATTTTTTTGCATTATACCGAGGAAGGCGTGCCGGCCGGCTTTGCGCAATGCCAGCTGCGGTTCGACTATGTGGAAGGAACGCGAAGCAGCCCGGTTGGCTATCTGGAAGGAATCTTTGTGGAAGAACCCAGCCGTAAACAAGGCGTTGCGAAAGAACTGCTCAGGCGGGCAGAGGCTTGGGCAAAGGAAAAGGGCTGTTCGGAATTTGCCAGCGATTGCGAGCTGGGGAACACGGAAAGCTTATCCTTTCACCAAAGCGTTGGTTTTCGGGAAGCAAACCGCATCATCTGTTTTACGAAGCAGCTGTGATGCCGGGCCGGGGGATCCGCCTTAAGGCGCCCCGGCCCGTTTTTATTTCTCAACGATCAGGTCACAAAGCGTGAGCCGGACTGCCTTTTGCAGTGAAGCAAGCGGCAGCTCCACCTGATAACCGATCTTGCCCGCGCTGAACATGAGCACAGGATATCCCGCTGCGCTTTGATGCACAAAGGTTGGGAACTGTTTTTTCATGCCGATGGGCGAGCAGCCGCCGTGCACATAGCCGGTGAGCGGCAGCAGATCCTTTGTTTTTATCATTTCAATGGATTTTTCCCCGGCGCAGCGCGCGGCCTTCCTGAGATCAAGCTCTTCTGCCACGGGAATCATGAACACATAATATTTTCCGCTTTTTCCGACTGTCACGAGCGTTTTGAACACTTGCGCCGGATCCTTTCCAAGAAGTGCGGCAACTTCTGTGCCGCTCGGCGCGGCACCGCCCGTGTCGAAAGCATAGTGGCGGTAAGGGAGCTTCAAACGCTCCAGCGTGCGCATAACGTTTGTCTTTTCTTCCATGGTTTCCCTTTCATAACCGGAGAATTTTTGGGAAAAAGCCTCCCTGCCGGCTGGCGGGGAGGCTGGGTTCCGCATAAGGCCGCACGCTTACGCTTCTTCGTGTTCCTTTTGCTTCTTCTCGCCGATGGAGAGAACGGTGTTCACAAGGATGCCGAGGATGAGCGCGGTGGCGATGTTGGTGATGGTGATTTTGCCGAAGTTGAGGCTCAGCCCACCGATGCCGGTGACGAGGATGGTGGCGACTACGAAAAGGTTGCGGTTCTTGTCAAGGTCAATGTGCTTGAACATCCGCAGGCCGGATACCGCAATGAAGCCGTACAGCGTGATGCACACGCCGCCCATTACGCATCCGGGAATGGAGTTCACGAACGCTACGAACGGAGCGAAGAAGCTGAGCACGACACAGCCGATTGCCGCTGCGATGATTGTAACCACGGAGGCGTTGCGGGTAATCGCTACGCAGCCGATGCTTTCACCGTAGGTGGTGTTGGGGCAGCTGCCGAAGAACGCGCCGACCATGGAGCCGATGCCGTCGCCCAACAGCGTGCGGGCAAGGCCCGGTTCGCCGCTTACGAGATCCTGACCGATGATGGACGAAAGGTTCTTATGGTCCGCAATGTGCTCTGCGAACACAACAAAGGCAACGGGCATGTACAACACGGCGATGGTGCCAAGGTTGGCCCAGTCGAAGCTTTCCTGCGCAGCCTTTACAAATGCAAACTGCGGAACATGAATCCAGCCGCTTATGCTGCCGAAGTCCAGCGCAGTAAGCGCGCTCACATTGAGCACCTTAAGATAATCGCATCCGGTAGCATTGCCGATGATTGTGAAAATGCCCGCAAGCGCATAACCGGAAAGAATGCCGATGATGAAGGGGATAAGCTTGGCCATTTTTTTGCCGAAGGTGGAGCAGAGTATGACCACAAAGAGGGTGACAAGGCCGCAGAGGATGTGGATCAGGTTATAGGAACCGGTGGTCACATTGGTCAGATCGCTGATGGCGCTGCCCGCAAGGGAAAGACCGATGATGGCAACGGTTGGCCCAATGATGATCGGGGGCATGAGCTTGTCGATCCAGCGGGTGCCGAACGCCTTGATGGCAATGGCGATGAACACGTACACAAGGCCCGCAAGAATCGCGCCCACGATGATGCCGAAATAACCGAATGCCGTGGCGGAATACATGGCGGAAAGGAACGCAAAGGAACTGCCCAGGAATACGGGGCTCTTTGCTTTGGTGAAAGCGATATAAACGCCGGTTCCCATGCCTGCGCCAAGAAGCGCTGCTGCGATGTCCATCTCAAGGTTTTGCACGCCGTAGGCATTCACCAGCACGGGAACAACCAACGTTGCTGCCATGATAGCGAGCATCTGCTGGAATGCAAATACGATGAGTTGGACAAATTTGGGTTTGTCTTTGATGCCATAGATCAGGTTCATGTGACGTTCTCCTTCTTTCCTTGTTGCGTAATTTTTATATAAGCTTTTACTTATCCTGTTTTTCGCCGGGCGCTTCCTGACGGAGGATGGAAACGTCCGTCTGCCCATCCGTTTCGGCAAGGCGCACGGAAACGATTTCATCCCTTGCAGTAGGGATGTTTTTGCCCACGTAAGTCGCCTTAATGGGAAGCTCCGAATGCCCGCGGTCGATCAGCACGCAAAGCTGGATCCGTGCGGCACGTCCAAGTTCCATCACCGCATCAAGCGCGGCGCGGGCCGTCCGGCCGGTGTAGATCACATCATCTACAAGCACAACGGTTTGATCCTGCACGGAGAAAGGGACGCTTGTGCCGTTGAGACGCGGATCGGGTTGAATGCGCGAAAGGTCGTCCCGGTAAAGCGTGATATCCAGTTCGCCCACGGGCACTGCCGTTCCGTCGATCTTCCGAATGTTTTCCGCAATGCGCCGTGCGAGCGGCACGCCGCGCGTCCGGATGCCCACGAGGCAGAGGCGTTCGGTGCCATGGTTCTTTTCAATGATCTGATGGGAGATGCGCACAAGTGCGCGCTCCACGGCCGCTTCATCCATGAGTTCCGCTTTGTGCTGCATGCGCTCTCCTTTCCAGCTATAAAAAGCCCTGTCCGAAAAGAGCGGACAGGGCGAAAAACGCTAAGCTAAATTGCTTTGCCTGTATTAGCTTGTTTCAACGCCTTGCCGGAAGCTCTGTTCCGAACTTAAAAGCATCACCTTGCGCATTATGCCATGTTTCGCAGGCATTGTCAACACAATTTGTTCACATTCGCAAAAAATGACGGAAGCCATACGCAAGACGATGTGGACAAGGCACGTGCAGCATGCTATCCTGTAAGAAACCTGTAAAAAAGGAGCATGGCATGCAGAAAGCTGGGAACAAACCCGACTGTGCCTCCACTGTATGTGCTGCGGCAGGAGCAGAGGATATTCCGAAAATTATGGAGCTGATGAGCGGCTACAAGCAGGATATCGGTGAGGAGCCGCTTACACAGGCGCAAAAAGTGGCGCTTGGCGCGGCCATAGAAACCGGACGGATCACGTTCATTTTGGCGAAGCGCGATGGGCGGGCCGTTGGCATGTGCTCTGTTTGCGAAACGTTTTCCACCTTTCGGTGTGCGTCAGGCGGCCTGTTTGAAGATTTTTATGTGCTTCCAATGTTTCGCGGGCAAGGCGTGGCCCGCCGGCTTGTGGAAGCCGCCTTCGCGCATTGCAGGGTGCGTGGAATCGCATCGCTTTGGGTTGGCTGTGCGGACTCGGATGTGAAGATGTATGAGCGCCTCGGCTTCCGCATCCCCCTCGGTCGTCTGCTCACGTGGAATGGATCGTAGCGAACACAGTCCGCTTGTGCGGCCCCTCTTGTGCCAACCGGCGGCATACCCATATCAGACAGCGCTTGAAACGAAGACGCCTTTAAGAAATCGATGGAGGGACGGCTATGAAGCATGCCATTCAGCTTTGCACCTGCTGTGTGTTGGCGCTGTTTTTTTCACAGCCTGCACGGAAAAAAGCCCGGCGCAAACGAGCTATTCCATTGAACACGCAGGGAAAACGTTTGTGATTGACGCCGCAAACCAAACCATTACCAACAATGACGATGTTTATGCCTATTCGTTTTCCGGCAATACAACGACCATCACTTATCCGAACGGCTCCACCTATTTCCGCACAACGTCCGGCAACGGCTGGGCTGGCGGCTGGAGCGATGATTATGACGAAACAAAATATATCCCCGGCGGCGTGCTGATGGATGTGCTTTACCGGGGGCGCGGCGATGAAAAAGATTCCTCCGGGCCAAGCCCGTTTTTGGCTATCCTGTTGATTGCCGCTGGGGCATTTAACGCAGCCAAACCGCGAACCGCTTGGTATCTTGGTTATGGCTGGCGGTTTAAGGACGCAGAGCCTTCTGAACTGGCGCTTGGAGTCGAGCGGATGGTTGGCGTGGTCGTTCTGATCATCGGCGTAATTATGCTGCTTGCATAACTGCAATAAGCTTTGCATTTCAAACGGAACAAAATCTGACAGGAGGATAAAAGGATGGATCGGAACCATTTGGATTTGGCAGTGGAACTGCGCCATGCGCTGCACGCGCATCCGGAGCTTTCCAATCAGGAGGAGTGGACGCGCGCAGAGCTCATGCGCTTTTTGCGCGCCCACACAAAGCTTGCGGTGATCGACCGGGGAGACTGGTTTTATGCTGTGTACCGTGCGCCAAACCCGAAGCGACGCATTGCGTTCCGGGCGGATCATGACGCACTTCCCATTGAGGATGCATGTGATGTGCCGTATGCATCCAAAATTCCGGGCGTTGGCCATAAATGCGGGCATGACGGCCATAGCGCTGCGCTTGCGGCCTTCGCAATGGAAATTGACAAGGAAGGTTGCTCAAACGACATATATTTCATTTTTCAACCGGCAGAGGAGACCGGGGACGGCGCCGTAAAATGCGCGCCGCTTATCACGGAGGAGAAAATTGACGAAGTATTTGCGTTCCACAACTGGCCGGGCTATCCGCTCGGCACGGTTTGCATTTGGTATGGAGCGGTCAATTGTGCATCGCGCGGCATGACGATCCGCATGGTGGGCACGCCCTCCCATGCGAGCATGCCCGAATGCGGCAAGAATCCCGCGTTTGCGCTTGCAACGATGGTGAACGAAGTCCCCGCGCTGCTTGATTTGCCGTGGAAGGGGCTTGTGCTTTCAACGGTGATCGGCCTAAAGGTGGGCGAAAAGGCGTTTGGCACGCAGGCGAGCGAGGGGGAGCTGTATCTCACGATTCGCGCGGAACGGGAAGCAGAGCTGGATATGCTTGCTGAAAAGATCGAAGCAATGGCGGAACGCGAAGCGGCGCGTTACGGCCTTGCATGGCACGTCTCATATTGCGATTGCTTCCCGGAGACTGCCAACGATCCCACAAGCACGCAAAAGGTGCGGGAGGCAGCCGAGAAACTTGGCTACCCAATCGAGGTGATCGAGCGGCCCGAGCGCGGCTCGGAAGACTTCGGGTACTTTCTCAAGCGTGCGCCCGGCGCGATCTTTGAAATCGGGGCGGGCGTAGATTACCCGCAGTTGCACACGGCACAATTCGATTTTCCGGATGCGCTGATCGAGCCTGCCGTAGAGATATTCAAAAAGCTCGCTGCGGAATAAACCGCACAGGCTGTCAACGAACCCGGGATTGTCAAGGGCGCAGCCCTTGACGTTCCATCCGGCTTCGGCGGCAGGTACGCTGAAACGGATGAAAGCCTTCAGGCTTTCGTACCTTGCGGCTTTTGCTGCCCGGGAGCGGAGCGAGAAGCAAAAGCCGTGAAATACTCGAAAAAGTGGCCGCCGCTACTTTTTCGACACGCTGAGCGGCCCCGGTTTTCCGGGGTCGCATTCAGCTTGCCTCTTTACGGGATCAGCGCATCCATGCCGATGGTCAGAATGCCGACGTTGTCGCGGTAAATCGTGTTGAATTGAGAAATCGGCAGCGGGTTTGTGCCAAGCCCGGCTTCGATGGTATAGCCCGGCCGGTTATAGGTTTGAATGAACCAGTCGCGGTAGCCGGCATAGGAATTGGCCGGGCCGGCCTGAAGCGCATAGCCGCTTGCAGCGGCCATCCTCTGGCCGATTGCATAGGCGTTTTCGGGCTCATAGTCCTGATATTTCCAGAAGATTACCCTGCCTTGCGTGTGATATGAAAGCGTGAGCGCAAAGTTGTTCGCGCGGGTATAATCGTACATCGCACGGCTTTCCGGCTCTGAAAGTGCTGAAGGACCGACATAATCGCGCGGGCCGGGTTTGGTATACCCCTGCGCAAATTTGATGTCGCGCTCCTTTTCCCAATCGGCCGGATAATTGCTGTTCAGGTCTACGCCGCGGATGTTGGCTTTCCAACCGGAAGGGAATGGAATGGACGGGTAATTTGCCGCAAGCGTCCGGGCATTCTGATAATATCCGCCTGAATTGATCGCGCCTGTCACAAGATCCACACCATCAGGGTTCACAAGGGGAACGATATGCAGCATCGTGCCGGTGTATAACCTGGATGCCGCTACGCCTCCGATGCGTCCGCCTGTCGCATAAGCGTCCGCATAATCCTCAAGATACTTGAGCAGGAGCGGTGTGGTGATCCATTCGTTGGCATGGTGGGATGCGTTGTAGAACACATGCCGGGTACCGGTACCCATTTCAAGCGCCTGAATTGGCGAGCCGGTTACGCTGTTGCCGACCGTAGTAAGCGTAATGAACGGATAGCGTGCGGCAAGGCCTTCATTGATGAGTTCCACCAATTCGGATGTATAGGCGATGTTGGTGGGAACCACGTCAAACGGCAGCGGAATGATGAGCGTTTCGCCAACATAGATCAGGTTTGGATTGGTGCGTGGGTTTGCGGTCAGCAGCGCCTGCACGGTGGTTCCATAACGCCGCGCGATGGAGGAAAGCGTATCGCCCCGTTTTACGGTATATTCCACATAGCCGGTCAAATACGGTTTGAGCGCCGCAAGGGTACGCGGGCCGACGATGCCATCCGCCTGCAGGCCATTGGCCCGCTGGAACGCCCGCACCGCCGCATCCGTGCGCGTGCCGAAGATGCCATCTAGCGCGCCGGGGGAGAAGCCGGCCCGTTCCAACGCAAGCTGCAGCATCTGTACCTCTGGCCCGCGGTCGCCCTTGCGCAGCCAGGATTCTTCGACCTCCATGTAAGGCGCAAGAGCGGCCCAGGTACGCGGGCCGACGATGCCGTCTACCGTGAGGCCGTTCGCCCGCTGAAACGCGCGCACTGCCGCTTCCGTGCGTGGGCCGAAAATACCGTCAATTGTTCCTGCATCATATCCGGCGCGCTTTAAGGCGCGCTGAAGCACCTTAACGTCCTCGCCCCGGTCGCCGCGTCGCAATGTTCTCATATCAGTTAACCTCGCTTGCTTTTTGCTGCATACTATGCTTTGGCGGCACGGAAGGTGCGAGGAGGGGCAAGGCTTTGGAAAAACGGTAAGCCGGCGGAGACATTTGCACATTTACAAAGCGCAGCTTTCAGGAGGCTGAAGCGCTGCGAGAGGGCATGCTGTTAAATAAATCTTAATCCCTTTGCCACTACGCATTTAAACGGCGCCGTGATACAATGAGCGTGCAAACCAAAAGGGGAGAACATGCATGTACAACATCCTCATCTGTGACGACGACCGCGATATCGTGGCCGCTCTGAAAATCTACCTGACTGCGGAAGGCTACCGTACGCTTGAAGCCTACAGCGGCCGGGAGGCGCTTGACATCATTTCCCGCGAAACGGTGCATCTTGCGCTTTTGGACATTATGATGCCCGGACTCGACGGACTCGCCGCAACAGCGGCGCTCCGGGAAAAAAGCAACATTCCCGTAATCCTGCTCACGGCCAAGAGCGAGGATACAGACAAGGTGCTTGGGCTTTCCATCGGTGCGGACGATTACGTGACCAAGCCATTCAATCCGATGGAGGTGATTGCGCGGGTGCGTTCCCAGCTTCGGCGCTATACCATGCTTGGCGGCATGAGCGGCATAGAAAAGAAACCTTCCGTTATTTCTATCGACGGCGTGGAAATTGACGATGATGCAAAGACCGTTACCCTTGACGGCGAACCCGTGAACCTTACGCCGATTGAATACAGCATTTTGAAACTTTTAATGGAAAATGCGGGGAAGGTGTTTTCTTCCGCCCGCATTTATGAGCTTGTGTGGAAGGACCCGGCATGGGGTGCGGAAAACACCGTTGCGGTGCACATTCGGCATATCCGCGAAAAGCTTGAGATCAATCCCGCCGAACCGCGCTACCTCAAAGTGGTGTGGGGGCAGGGCTACAAGTTTGAAAAAGGAGGCAAACGATGAAACTCACTCATAGCCTCGGCGTGAAAATTACAGCTATTTTCCTGTTTGCACTGCTTTCATTTGCGGTGATTGCCGGAGTTGGCCTTATCGTGATGATGCTTGGGCAGGGATATTACTGGGCGGAAGGAGAACTGCCGGCGGATACCGCGCTCAACGCGCAGGGAGAAGCGCTCCTTTACCGCCAGCGCACCGCAATTTTTGTGCTGACGGTGCTTGGCTTTTTGACTTGCTCTGCGCTGTTCCTTTTCCTGCTCTGCAGCGCCGGCCATCGCGCCGGCCGGGAAGAAGCTGTGCTTAACCTACAGGACAGAATCCCGTTGGACTTGTATGCGCTCGCGGCATTTTTCCTTGGGGCGCTGGTCGTGAGCGCAATTTGGGATATGGCAGTTTGGGGCAGGATGCCGTCCCTGCTCGTAGAAGGGTTCAACAACCCATATTTGATGACATGGCTCCTGCTCGCCCTCGGGGTAGAGTCGGTTGTACTTATCGTGCTCGCATTCTGCATGACGTTGGCAACGCGCATCAAGACCGGAACGCTTTGGCGCAACACGGTCATTTACCGTGTGCTTCGGCTCGGCTGGCGGGCGTTATGCTGGATGGGACGGGGAATCCGTACGCTCTGCCGCAACATGTCGCTGATTTGGCAGACGATCCTCATTTACAGCGCATATGCGCTCGTGATGCTGCTGGTGTGCCGGGAAACCTATTACAGCCCAATGGCGACACTGTTCTGGATGGGTGTGAACATGACGGTGCTGCTTGCGGTCTGCTTTGTCACGCTGCAGCTTTCGCGGCTCAGGGAAGGAGCAAGGCGCCTCGCGGAGGGCGACCTTTCTTACCATGTGCCGACCGAGCACATGTTCTTCGAGCTGAAACGCCACGGAGAAAACCTCAACAGCATCGGAGCGGGTATGACCCGGGCTGTGGAAGAGCGCATAAAGAGCGAACGGCTAAAGACCGAGCTCATCACAAACGTTTCCCATGACATAAAAACGCCCCTGACCTCCATTTTGAACTATGTGGATCTTCTGAAAAAAGAGCCTGCCGCAAGTGAAACTGCCAGCGAATACATCGCCGTGCTGGACCGGCAGGCGCGCCGGCTCAAAAAACTGACGGAAGATGTGCTGGAGGCGTCAAAAGCCGCAACAGGGAACATTAAAGTTGAGCTTGGGCGCACCGATGCTGTGGAGCTGTTGGGGCAGTGCCTTGCGGAATATGTGGAACGCTTCCAAACGGCCAACCTTACGGCCGTGATGCAAACACCCGGCGAACCGGCTTTTATTCTGGCGGACGGCCGCCTGCTTTGGCGCGTGTTCGATAACCTCCTCGGCAACATCGCAAAATATGCTCAACCCGGAACGCGGGTGTATGCAGGCGTAACCCGGGAGGGGAAAGAGGTTGTGATCGCACTGAAAAACATATCCCGCGATGCGCTGAACATCTCGGAGGAGGAATTGATGGAACGCTTCGTGCGCGGCGACAGTGCCCGCACAAGCGAGGGCAGCGGCCTTGGGCTTTCCATTGCGCGGAGCCTTACGGAATTGCAGGGCGGTCACTTTGGAATTTCAATCGATTGCGATCTGTTTAAAGCGGAACTGCGATTTGCAGCCGTGGAAGAAACCTGAGCCGGAGAGCAAAAGAAGAGGGGCGCATGGCGGCCTCTCTTCTTTTGTGCATATTATGCGAAGCTCGTTTTGAACGCAAGGAAGCTCGTTTCAGTGCTGCCATGAAAAAATACATGCTGCAAAATGAATAAAGACACATGCGCATTATAAAAATTCATCTATATACCACGAAATGTGCCGAAAACACGGGGAGATAAGAATATATAGTCAAAAATTCAGCATAAAAAGTTGCAAAACCCCTTGCGTTCCGTGCGGTGAAATAGTATAATTCGCTGTACAACAGAAACAACAATTTGGAGGAAAAACATATGAAATTGATCAAACTCATGCTGAGCCTGCTTTGTGCGGCGGCGATGCTGCTTATGGCTGCGGGCTGCTCCACCGTGCCTGCGAACACCGTATTCAGCGCGGACGATATTCCGGGCAAAACCATCGGCGTGCAACTCGGCACAACGGGTGACATCGTTTACGCTTCCGATTATGAAACGGATGGTGAAACAAAGGTGGAACGCTTCACGAAAACCAACGATGCGGTGCAGGCGCTCAAGCAGGGCAAACTGGATTGCATCATCCTTGACGAACAGCCTGCAAAGTATTATGTTGAAGCCAACGAGGACCTGCAGGTGATTGCCGGTTCCTTCGCGCCGGAGGATTATGCCATCTGCGTTGCAAAGGAGAACACGGAGCTTCTTGACAAGATCAACGATGCGCTTGCGACCCTGAAGGAGAACGGTACGCTTGCCAACATCATCGCCAACTACATCGGTGAGGATGACGTGAAGGGAACAATGCCCTATGTTTCCAGCAACACGGATTATTCAAACGGCAAGCTCGTGATGGTTACGGAAGCTACGTTCCCGCCGTATGAGTACTATGAAGGCGGCGAAGGCAAGATTGTAGGCATCGACATCGACATGGCGCAGGCCATTGCGGATCTTCTCAAGATGGAGCTTGAGGTGCAGGACATTGCGTTTGACTCCATCGTAACCTCCGTGCAGACGGGCAAGGCGGACATCGGCGTGGCCGGGCTTACGGTGGATGAGGACCGCTTGCAGTATGTGAACTTCACCGAGCCGTATACAACCTCCGAACAGGTCATCATTGTGCGTGCAAAATAAAGCCAAATCCCTTGCGGGGAGCGCGATATATCCCGTATAATAAAATGACAGTGAAACCCATATGCCGCGGGCAGTTCCTGCCTGCGGCATGGTTGCCTTAAACGCTTCACATCCCTTCCCGCTGCAATGAAAACGAAAAACTGGAATAAGGAGGAAGCATGGTAGCGATCGACATCGGCACATTTTTTGATACCGTCCTTGCATGGCTGCAAAACACGTGGACCAGCTTGTGTGCGGATTTTTACCTGAACTTCATTAAGGAGGATCGCTGGAAGTACTTGGTGCGTGGCCTGGGCGTTACGCTTGAAGTCGCGCTGTTTGCAGCGATTGCCGGCATTATCCTGGGCGCTCTGCTTGCCATCGTCCGCACCACGGCGGATAAAACCGGCAGGCTGCGCTTTTTAAATTGGCTCGCAAAGCTGTATATTACCGTCATCCGCGGCACGCCGGTGGTCGTGCAATTGCTTATCATCAATTTTGTAATCTTTTCCTCCGTTTTTGTGGATACGGTGCTGGTGGCGATCATCGCATTCGGGCTGAACTCCGCAGCCTATGTTGCGGAGGTGTTCCGCTCCGGCATCATGAGCATTGACGAAGGGCAGTTTGAAGCGGGGAGAAGCCTTGGATTTAACTATGGGCAGACAATGTGGCACATTGTTATGCCGCAGGCATTCAAAAACGTTTTGCCCGCGCTTGCCAACGAATTCATCACGCTTTTAAAGGAAACCTCCGTTTCCGGCTACATCGGCCTGATGGATCTCACAAAAGCGGGCGACATTATCCGCAGCCGCACGTTTGCGGCATTCATGCCGCTGATTGCTGTGGCGCTGGTTTACCTTATTATGGTAGTGGTGCTTTCGGCGGGCGTATCCAGGCTGGAAAGGAGGCTTCGCAATGGCACAAGGTAATCCGCTGATCGAAGTTCAAGGGCTGAAAAAATATTTTGGCAAGGTGCATGCGCTCAACGATATTACGGAAACCATCTATGAAGGCGAGGTCGTGGCGGTAATAGGCCCATCCGGATCGGGCAAATCCACGTTCTTGCGTTCGCTGAACCTGCTTGAAGTCCCAACCGAAGGCCATGTTCTGATGGAAGGCGTGGATATAACCGATCCCAAGACGGACATCAACAAGCTCCGGCAAAAGATGGGAATGGTGTTTCAGCAGTTTAACCTGTTCCCGCATATGACGATTCTCAAAAACCTTACGCTTGCGCCCATGAAGCTGCAAAAACTCAGCGAGGCGGAGGCGAACGAGCGCGCTATGGCGCTGCTTACGCGCGTGGGGCTTGCCGACCGCGCAAACGCATATCCCGTGCAGCTATCCGGGGGACAGAAACAGCGTATCGCCATTGTGCGTGCGCTTGCGATGAAGCCGGATGTGATGCTTTTTGATGAGCCGACGAGCGCGCTTGACCCGGAGATGGTGGGCGAAGTGTTGGAAGTAATGCGCGGCCTTGCGCGGGATGGAATGACCATGGTTGTGGTAACGCACGAAATGGGGTTTGCGCGCGAGGTTGCATCCCGCGTGCTGTTCATGGATGGCGGGCGCATTGTGGAGCAGAATACACCGCAGGAACTGTTCGATCATCCCAAGAGCGAACGCTTGAAGAACTTCCTTGCAAAGGTGTTGTGATGAAAAACAATTATGAATGGTTGGATGGGTATCTTTTGAGCAAGCCGGGGGCGGCAAGCGAGTTCAAGGCTGAATGGGGATGGCTGCGCTACCTTGTAGGCGGAAAGCAGTTTGCGGCTGTGTGCACGCCGGGCGAGGCGTACAAGCCCCATGCCGGGCGGACGATGGTGCTGCTCAAGTGCGATCCCATGCTCGCTGAGCTGTTTCGCCAACAATATGCGGATGTGGCGCCGGGTTTTTATTCGGATAAGCGCACATGGAACAGCGTGTATCTGGATGGCGTCGTGCCCGAAGAAACGCTGCGCGCCATGTGCGATATGTCCTATGAGTTGGTGTTTGCAAAGCTGACAAAGAAGGCACAGCGGGAGATAAAAGAAAAATAAAAAAAGGCGCGCCTCAGGGCGCGCCCAGTCATTTGGTTTAGTTAGCGCTTGTCAAACAGCTTGCCGATGCCGCCAAGCAAATCGCCTGCCTTATCAAGATTCAGCTTGGCTTTGATGGCATCCACCAGCTTGTTGATCTGTTCATCTGGCAGATCAACCCCAAATTTGGTTTCAAGCGTTTTTACAGGTTCCTTGGTGAAACTTGCAAGCAGGGTTTTATCCGCGCCGATTTTCTTTGCAAGCTCTTCCGCCTTTTCAAGGGCATTTCCCAAATCCAGTTTTTTCAGGTCCATTTCGTGTTACGCCTCTTCCTTTACAACCTCTGCATCAGAGGCGTTCTTGCGCACGCTCTCGATACCGTTCTGGCAACTGGACTTTGCTTTGTAACCTTCCGAAACCGCGATGATCTCGCCGTTGCGCGCCTTCAGACGGAAGCGGAATTCACCCGCCTTGTCCGCATATACCTCAAATTTTGGATGGGTGGCTGCCGTGAAGCCTTCTACGGTTTGATCCTCAACATTTGCGGCGGGGGCGTTCTTGCGCACGCTCTCCACACCGTTCATACATGCAGCTTCGGTGGTGTAAACTTCAGAGGTTGCAATGGTTTCGCCATTGCCGGCCTTAAGGTCGAACTTAAAGCCGGATTTTGTTTGCTTTACAAGGAATTTTCCCATGAGTGCACCTGCTTTCTGTTGATTTTAAGGTGGTTTTCAATATTATAGCACATCCGAAATAAATTGACAAAAAAAACGGGACTGAAATGTCCCGTTTTGCAGTGCCTTATTCGACGACTGGAGTCAATTTGTATTCCGGAAGCAGCGGAGTGCCCGGAACATAGCCCGGCCAGACAAAATAGCGGTTTGGATGCATCTTATACGTTGTTGTGGTTATCTTTTCACGGCGCACCTCTGTACCCGCCATTTTGTAAATCTTATAGGTATCGTAAACATAGCCTTTCTTGGCCGCATTCTTTACCATCCAGTAGGGGTAGGTGAGGGAAGCGTTGGGGATGAATTCGTCCGCGGTGGGCTGGATCGGTTCCTGCTCGTCGGAATACAGCTCAATTTCGTCAAAATCACCGGAGAACGGAAGACCGTAAATCTCGCACCAGATTTTCTTTTCATTTTTGTCGATCCAGGTAAATACGTAAATCGGGGCCTCTGTGTTGTTGCTCCACTTGAAATCAATTGTGCCCGTGTTGATGGTTGCATCCAGACCGCCCTTCACATAGCTCAGACGGCTTGAATGCGCCTGGCGGTAGACGATTTGATAATCTCCCATCAACACAGCGTTATACATCGTCGTGGAAACCTGGCATACGCCGCCGCCAGGCTGATCCTCTGTGGCAGCACCGCCTTCAATGACTGCGGGGGCCATTTGCCAACCATATTTTTCATAGCGGGGTCCGAGCAGATCGTTGCAGGAGAGAACGTCGCCCGGCTGCAGCACCGTGCCGTAGATCAACCCACAGGCTTTCGTCATGTTGTGAACGCGGGTTGCACGGCCGTAGTTGCCCTTTGCGTAGCTGGTCCATGCGCTTGAACGCAACACGAGGGACTGCTTGAGCGTGGCGACGGTAACGGAGGGATAGAGCGGCTGAAGCTCGAAAGTGATTTCGCCGTATTCCCGTGCTTCGGCACGTTCCCGGATAACTGCCACAAGCGCTCCCTGATCCAAGGAGCGGCCTTCTGTGCCTTCAGTGAAATCAAAACGTTTATCACGCAAATCCGCACCTGCGGCAAGCTCTTCTTCGGTAAAACCGATATTCACCACATCAAGCGCTTCGGTATCTTCGTTCAATTCAAGCTGCTTTACGCTGAATGTCGCGTCTGTGGCGGGCGTATCGAGTTCGGCTGCCATTTCCGCAACAAAGCTCTCTGCGTCGCGCGGCACGGCGGTATAGGAAAGGTCAAAACTGCGCCCATTTTCCGCAATGTCCGCAAGCGCAGCCTGCAATGAATCCAAATCGCCTTCGCGGCCAAGCGCCATTGCTTCGGCCAGAATGGCCTCGGTATCAAACGCGATGTCAAAATGAGGCTGATCGAAGGCATAGATATGTTCGCCGTCGGTAATGCGGAACGAAACATCCTGAACCAACGATTGTTCAGCCCCTTTGAGTGCTTCCGCCGCTTCATCAGGCGTCATGCCCGAAATATCAACGCCCGCAACGGTGATGCCAGGGTGAAATGTTCCGGAACCGATGATGCTTTGGCGCAGAGCTTCATCTCTGTCGCTTTTGATCTTGAGAAAAAGGACAACACCGCCTACGATGAGCACGGCTGCGAGCACAATCAGCCAGACTTTCAGCTTTTTTCCGCTGGAAGGCGCTTTGTTTTCGGTTGCAATTTCAGCCATTTTGCCGGTTACCTCATTATATTAAAAATAATTTTGTTCGAAATCAGTCGCGGGAGCGCGCAGCGTGCCGCTTTCTGTTCTATTATAATCGCGCGGCAGGGGGGATGTAAAGGGCATTGTGGGAGGAAGAGGCGCACAAACAGAAAATTAACACTTCGGAAACAGGTTGGCACATGGGCATGAAAAACGCTCGCGCGGGGTTGCGTGTGGGCGAAAATAAAGGTATAATATGCTTTCAGCGGACGGCTGTAACAAAGCGGTTTGCAGAAGAACACTTCGCAGGAGGGCGATAGAATGGAACGCAATAAAGTTCATACGCTGGTTCTTTACGCGCTGTTTGTCGGAATGATTTTTGTGCTTGCGCTTACTCCGATCGGGTATATCACCGCAGGACCGATCGAAATTACACTGATCCACATCCCCGTGATCCTCGGAAGCTTTTTCCTCGGCTTGCGCGGCGGTTTGGTTCTGGGGTTCTTCTTCGGGCTTTCCAGCCTGCTGCGGGCTCTGCTGGTTCCCACACCGCTTTCCATGATTATGTTGGGAGCGGATACGGGCTTTGGACTGTACAATCTGCTTCTTGTTCTTGCAGTGCTCTTCCTTCCGCGTATCCTTGTCGGGTTTGTAAGCGCACTCCTGTACCGCGTGCTTACCCCAAAGAAAAACGTGCTTGGCATGATGGTGGCATCCGCCGCAGGTTCGCTTACCAACACCGTGCTGTTCCTTGGCATCCTGTATCTGCTTGCGGCGCCGCTGCTTGCGCAGGCGTTCGGAACGGATGTCGCAGGGGTGGCGGCGATTCTTTTTGCAACGACCGGCCTGGTAAACGGCGGAATTGAAGCCGTGGCGGCAGTTCTGATTTGCACGGCGGCGGGCAAGGCGCTGCAAAGTTACATGAAACGGCGCACCGCCTGATCCACTGCTGTAAAAAATAAGTGAGGGAACACCATTATGCTCCTTGCGATGGACATCGGCAACACAAACATCAAAACCGGCATTTATAAGGACGGCAGGCTGCTCAATTCCTGGCGCATGACAACGGATCTTCACCGCACCTCGGATGAACTGGGCGTGCAGATGGAGTCGTTTTTCGGGCATCTCGGCCTTTCAACGCGGGATGTGTGCGGCATCATCGTCTCATCGGTTGTGCCGTCGATCAACTACACCATCGAGCACATGTGCCAGCTTTATTTCTTCGGACAACAGCCAATGATGGTAAGTTCTTCCTTGGAACTGGGGCTGGATATCTGGTATGATTACCCTGAATTATTGGGTGCGGACCGCATCTGCAATGCCGTTGCGGCGTACCGCAGCTATGGCGGCCCGGTTGCGATTATCGATTTCGGTACGGCAACCACATTTTCCGTCGTATCTGAAGACGGTGCATTTCTCGGCGGCGCGATTGGGCCGGGCATTATCGTTTCCACGGATGCGTTGGTTGAAAAGGCAGCCATGCTGCACAAGGTCGAATACATCAAGCCGGATCATGCCATTTGCAAAAACACGAAGGATGGCATCCAGTCCGGCATCATCAATGGGTATGTTGGGTTTGTGGAAAACATCGTGCGGCAGATGGAAAAGGAACTGAGCGCACCGCCCACGGTGGTCGCAACGGGCGGTATGTCCTCCATGATCGCAGCAGAAACGGATTGTATCGATGTGCTTAACCCGACGCTTACGCTTGAAGGCCTCAACTTTATCTACCGTATGAACAAGTAACTTTGGCGGGGCGGTGAAAACCGCCCCGTTTCAATGCTGCTGCAAATACACAACCGCGCAGCCGATGCTTAGCAGCAGCTGCAGCGCGAACAGCCCATAGCACACATTGCGCCGCCGGGTATCCTTGCGGCGTTTAAAAATTCCCGCGCCGATCAAGGGCACAACGGGGATCGCGCCGACATAGAGAAGAAAAAGGGCATCCATATTGTTTCACATCCTAAATCAGTGTATATACATGCTATCATTTTGCTGCCGGGATGCACAATATGAGATGCTTGGAAGCCTCGCCAATTGCTTCCGCACACTGAACCCATGAAATACCAAAACAAAATATCGGGAAAATGTACGCGCGGAGTTTTCTTTCCGCGTGTTATTTGGTAGAATAGAACGAGGCGCGTATTGAGGAAAGACGGAACGGACAGTATGAACGAATTCAAGGTGGTGTCGCCGTTTGAACCGCAGGGCGATCAGCCGCAGGCCATAGAAAAGCTTGCGGCTGGTGTGCTGCGCGGCGACAAAACACAGGTGCTGCTGGGCGTGACCGGCAGCGGCAAAACCTTTACCATGGCAAAAGTGATCGAACGTGTGCAGAAGCCCACGCTCGTCATTGCGCACAACAAAACGCTTGCCGCTCAGCTTTGCTCTGAGCTTCGGGAATTCTTTCCCGGCAGCGCGGTTGAATATTTTGTGTCCTATTACGACTATTATCAGCCGGAGGCGTATATCGCCTCCTCTGATACGTATATCGAAAAAGTTTCCACAGTCAACGATGAAATCGACAAACTGCGCCACAGCGCCACCTGCGCCCTGAACGAGCGGCGGGATGTGATTATTGTGGCTTCTGTTTCGTGCATTTACGCTCTGGGAGACCCGGAAGAATACCTGAAGCTTTCGATTTCCCTGCGCGAGGGCATGCGGATCGAGCGGGATGAGGTGATCCGCAGGCTTGTGGACATCCAATACCAACGCAACGAGATCGATTTTTCACGCGGGACGTTTCGTGCCAAAGGGGATGTGCTGGACATCTTCCCCGTGAACTGGTCGGACAAGGTGCTGCGCGTAGAATTTTTTGGGGATGAAATCGAGCGCATCAGCGAGGTGAATCCGCTTACTGGAGAGATTTTGCTTCAGCGTGCGCATGTTGCCGTGTTCCCCGCATCGCATTATGCAACCGGCAAGGAAAAGCTGGAGGCGGCAATCGGGGAGATTGAAAACGACCTGTGGAAGCGCGTAGACGAGTTTAAGGCTGCGGACAAGCCTCTTGAGGCACAGCGCATTGAACAGCGAACGCTGTACGACATCGAAATGATGCGCGAAATCGGCTATTGCCAGGGCATTGAGAACTATTCCCGCTATTTTGACGGACGCAAACCCGGGCAGCCGCCGTTTACGCTGCTTGATTATTTCCCCAAGGATTTCCTCATGATTGTGGATGAATCCCACGTGACGCTGCCGCAGGTGCGCGGAATGTACAGCGGGGATCGTTCCCGTAAGGAAAACCTGGTGGAATACGGCTTTCGCCTGCCTGCGGCGTTCGATAACCGACCGCTGCGTTTTGAAGAGTTCAGCAAGCGCATCAACCAGCTGATCTGCGTTTCTGCCACGCCCGGGGAGTATGAACTGGGGCTTTCCAGCCAGACGGTGGAGCAGATCATCCGCCCAACAGGTCTGATTGACCCGGAGATCAGCGTGCGCCCCGTAAAAGGCCAGATTGACGATCTTTTGAGCGAGGTAAAGCAGATGGCGGCGCGCGGATATCGCACGCTTGCCACCACGCTTACAAAGCGCATGGCGGAAACGCTTACGGAATATTTGGACTCCATGGGCGTGCGCGTGCGCTATATGCATTCCGACATTGAAACAATCGAACGTATGGAGATCATCCGGGATCTTCGTTTGGGCGAGTTTGATGTGCTTGTGGGCATCAACCTGCTGCGCGAAGGGCTTGACTTGCCGGAGGTCGGCCTCGTGGCGATTTTGGACGCGGATAAGGAAGGCTTTTTGCGTTCCACGACTTCGCTCATCCAGACCGTAGGCCGTGCTGCGCGCAATGTAGACGGACGGGTTATTATGTATGCGGATGAGATCACCGATTCCATGCGCCGCGCGATTGAAGAAACCAACCGCCGCCGTGAAAAACAGCAGGCGTTCAACATCGAACACAACATCACGCCCCGGAGCGTGAAAAAAGCCGTGCATAACGTGCTTGAAATTTCACGCAGGGCGAAACAGGACGAAGGCGGCATGACGGAAGCAGAACGTCAGGAACGCATCGAAATCCTGCGCACGCAGATGCGCCAGGCTGCGGCAGAACTGGACTTCGAGGCCGCGGCCAAGCTGCGCGATGAGCTGTTTGCGCTTACAGGCGACGGCGCTGCCGTGAAAAAACCTGCGCCCGGCACACCGGGCAGCGCAAAGAAGGCGCGCGGCAGAGCGCGCAAGTCACCCAGGAAATAAGCGGCCTGCGGTGAGAAGAGACGATTTTTGCAATAAACAGAGGAAAGATTGATATGAAAGACGCGCTTGTAATTAAAGGCGCGCGGGAACATAACCTCAAAAATGTGGACATTACGCTCCCGCGCGATCAACTTATTGTGTTTACGGGGCTTTCCGGCTCCGGAAAATCATCCCTTGCGTTTGACACCATCTATGCGGAAGGGCAGCGGCGGTATGTGGAATCGCTTTCGTCCTATGCGCGCCAGTTTTTGGGGCAGATGGAAAAGCCGGATGTCGATACCATCGAAGGGCTCTCTCCGGCAATTTCGATCGACCAGAAAAGCACCTCGAATAACCCGCGCTCCACGGTGGGCACGGTCACGGAGATCCATGATTATCTGCGCCTGCTGTATGCGCGCATCGGCATTCCGCACTGCCCGAAATGCGGCAGGCCCATTGAACGGCAAAGCATTGATCAGGTGGTCGATCAGGTGATGGCGCTTGGAGAAGGGACGCGCGTGCAGGTCATTGCACCGGCTGTGCGCGGACGCAAGGGCGAGCACGCAAAGCTTCTCGAAAGCATCCGCAAGGAAGGTTACGTGCGCGTGCGCGTGGATGGCATGGTTTACGACATCGGCAATGTGCCGCCGCTTGACAAAAAGCTTAAGCACACAATCGACGTCGTAGTGGACCGGCTCGTGATCCGCTCTGGAGTGGAGGGCCGGCTCAACGATTCTTTGGAAACTGCCTTTGCCTTTGGCGGCGGCCTTGTGAAGGTGGATGTGGTGGAGAAGGAAGAGCTGCTGTTTTCACAGAACTATGCCTGCCCGGATTGCGGCGTGAGCCTCGAAGAACTGACGCCGCGCATGTTCTCCTTCAACAATCCGTTCGGCGCATGCCCAACGTGTTCCGGCCTTGGCACGATGATGAAAATTGACCCGGCGCTCGTTGTGCCGGATGAAAGCCTTTCACTTGCAAAAGGCGCAATTTCGGTGAGCGGCTGGCAGAGCGCGAATAAGGAATCCATCGCGGGGATGTACTTCACGGCGCTTGCGGAAAAGTATGGTTTTTCGTTGGAAACGCCGTTCGCGGAGCTGCCGCATGCGGCAAAGCAGGCGATTTTGTACGGAACAGGCAAAGAACGCCTGCACATTGAATACAAGAAAGAATTCGGCAGCGGCACGTTCGATTCCCCGTTTGAGGGCATTTGCAACAATCTGGAGCGGCGGTATCGCGAAACGCAGTCCGAAGGCATGAAGCAGGAATATGAGGCATATATGTCCAACATCCCCTGCCCGGATTGCCGCGGCAAACGCCTGCGCCCGGAAAGCCTCGCCGTGACGGTGGGCGGCAAATCCATCGCGGAAGTCAGCGACATGACCGTGCTCGATGCGCGTGCGTTTCTGAGTTCGCTTGCGCTTTCCGAGCAGCAGCGCATGATCGGCGAACAGATCTTTCGGGAGATTGACGCGCGGTTGGGCTTTCTTGTGAATGTGGGGCTTGATTACCTGACGCTTTCCCGCGCGGCAGCAACGCTTTCCGGAGGCGAAGCACAGCGCATCCGCTTGGCCACGCAGATCGGCTCCGGCCTTGTGGGCGTGCTGTATATCCTTGACGAACCGAGCATCGGCTTGCACCAGCGGGATAACGCGCGCCTGCTCGCAACGCTTCAGGGAATGCGTGATCTTGGAAATACGCTCATTGTGGTTGAACATGATGAAGATACGATCCGTGCGGCGGACTATATTGTGGATATTGGCCCCGGAGCGGGCGAACACGGTGGGCATGTTGTTGCAAAAGGCACGCTGGAGGACATCATGCAAACGCCGGAATCCATCACCGGGCAATTTCTCACGGGTGTGCAGCGTATCGAGGTACCGCAGACACGGCGCGATTGCGGCGGGAAATACCTTCGCGTGCGCGGCGCGCGGGCGAACAACCTCAAAAATATCGATGTTGATATTCCGCTTGGTATCTTTACCTGCGTAACGGGCGTGTCGGGCAGCGGAAAATCCAGCCTTGTGAACGAGATTGTAAAGAAAACACTCCTGCGTGAACTCAACGGCGCGCGGACGCGTTCGCTGGATTATGACGAGATCCTTGGCATTGAACATCTTGACAAGATCATCGATATTGATCAATCGCCCATCGGGCGGACGCCGCGCAGCAATCCTGCTACATATACGGGACTGTTCGACCTGATCCGGGAAGTGTACGCACAAACGCCGGATGCGCGTATGCGCGGGTATAACAACGGCCGTTTTAGCTTTAATGTGAAGGGCGGACGGTGCGAAGCCTGCCGGGGCGACGGCATCATCAAGATTGAAATGCATTTTCTGCCGGACATTTACGTGCCTTGTGAAGTGTGCCGCGGTAAGCGCTACAACCGCGAAACGCTGGAGGTGCGCTACAAAGGAAAATCCATTGCGGATGTACTGGACATGACGGTCGAGGAAGCGCTTGAATTTTTTGCGCCGCTGCCGCGCCTTGCAAAGAAACTGCAAACGCTTTACGATGTTGGCTTAGGATATGTGAGGCTTGGGCAGCCTTCCACAACGCTTTCGGGCGGGGAAGCACAGCGCGTAAAGCTTGCGACGGAGCTTTCCCGCAAGGACACGGGACGCACACTGTATGTGTTGGACGAACCGACCACCGGCCTGCATGTGGCAGATGTTAAGCGCTTGCTGGAGATTCTGCAGCGCCTTTGCGAGGGCGGCAGCAGCGTGCTCGTAATCGAGCATAACCTTGATGTGATCAAGACGGCGGATTACATTATTGACCTTGGTCCGGAAGGCGGAAATCGGGGCGGTACGGTCGTTGCGACAGGCACGCCGGAAGAAGTTGCAGCGGTTGCGGGAAGCTATACCGGCCAATACTTAAAACCCATTTTGGAGCGTGCGGGCGAAGAACGGATCAAAGAATAACGGAACGGGGGAGACGGAAATGGAAAGCATGCAGCGTTGGTATGAGGCATCGCAAAGGCGGTTTTCCGTGCGTAGATACAAGGACGGTCCGGAGGAAAAGCAGCTTGAAGCGCTTGCCGGCATGGCAGAGCTGTTGCGTGCCCATGGCGTTCGCATCGCCCTCGGAAGGTCGGAGGAAGTGTTCCGGCCGATTTTCCTCTGGTATGGCAAGATAAGCGGAACGAACAGCTTTGCCGCCATCATTGCCCAGAAGGATGCAGAGCCTGAGATGGTGGGCTATGTCGGCGAAGCGTTTGTGTTGGAATGCACGGCAATGGGCCTTGGCACCTGCTGGCTTGGCGCATCTTATAACAAGCAAACCGCGCTTTCCGCCGTGGAGCTTTCCGAAGGGGAACGCATTGTGTGTATCACACCCATCGGTGTGCCGGATGAAGAATATACCGCGCGCCCCCGCCGCTCGTACGAAAAGCTGACAGGACTTACGGCGGAGCAGTTCGGCGAACTTTCCGTGTGGCAGAAGCGGGCAATCGAATGCGCGCGGCGCGCACCTTCTGCAATGAACAGCCAGCCCTGGCGCTTTCATGCGTCGGAGGAGGGGATTCTTGTGGAGAACACCTCAAAGAACTTTGGATATGGCCGGTTGGATTGCGGGATTGCCATGCTGCACCTTGAACTTGGCGCGGCATATTGCGGCATTTACGGGGATTGGCGGAAAGAGAAAAACGGCTCATTGTTTGTGCGGGCATAAAAATGCCTGCACTGCATGATGCGGCTGTCAAAATGATATAAAAAAACGCAGGCTTTTTGGGCAACCCGCTTGCGAAATTCAGAAAAAGTGGATAAAATAAAAATGGTACATTCCGCATGGGCGGGTTATTCGGAGGAAAAACATGGCATTCAAAAAGGTTTCTGAAGCTGTAATTAAACGGTTGCCCAGATATTATCGGCATTTGGTGATGTTGGAGAGCCAGGGAGTGGAGCGCATTTCATCGGAGAAGCTGGCGCAGCAGATGCGGCTGAATGCTTCGCAGGTAAGGCAGGACTTCAACTGCTTCGGCGGCTTTGGCCAACAGGGCTATGGCTATAATGTCCGCACGCTGCTTTCGGAGATTAAGTCAATCCTTGCGCTTGATCGGGAGCATTCCGTTGTCATCGTCGGCGCGGGCAACATCGGCCATGCACTTACAAATTTTGAAGGGTTCTCTGCGGCAGGATTCCGGGTTCTTGCATTGTTTGATGTAGCTCCGGAACTGATCGGCAAGGAAATCAACGGCAAACCGGTTTATGATTCCGCACAGCTTGAGGAATTTATCCGCACGCATGAAATTGACATCGGCGTGATTGCGGCGCGCAGGAGCGCTGCGCAGGAAATTGCCGAACGCATGGTTGCCGCCGGCATAAAGGGAATTTGGAACTTTGTGCCAATCGACCTTGTGGCGGCAGTGCCGATTGAAAATGTACACCTGAACGACAGCCTGAGCGAACTGAGCTATAAGATCGAGCATGGCGTGCTGGGTGACTGAGCACGTCCATAAGGTTTGTTTAAGGTGAATAGAATTGGCTTAAGGGGCTTTGCACAATGCGAAACGCCGCGGCTTTGCCACGGCGTTTCATTTCACCCTATCGACTGTTGAAAACCCGCTCCCATCCGCGGTGTTCCATGGCACAATCATAAGCTGTGCATTTTATTCCGTCAAGCGATTCGCCCAAAGCTCTCATAAACCGCGAAAACCAGTGACGATTTGCGCGGCGATTTGCTTATTGCACCTCGCAGCCGCCCCATTCAACGGCGGTGAATCCCTTGCGCTCAAACTGGGGTAAAGCGGCAGGCGCTTCCACCTCAACCCATTCATCCAGCGCCCTGTAAGCCATGAATACGCGCAGTACGCTGTCCGGCTTTGGGGAAATGGAAAGCTTTGCATTATCCGTGTAACGTTTGGTCTGGAACGTGATAAGGTTGAAGGGATTCTTCTCCATGCGCGGCAGCCAAAACACGATGAATTCGTTGTATTCGCGGGGGATCAGACCCATGCGGCTGAGCGTGGCCTGCAAAAAAGCGGCGGTATCAGCACCCTTTACAACGTAGCCGTGCGTCATGTCGTAAACAACATCGGACTCGCCTTCCCAGAACAGGTAGGAGTATTCTTTGCCATCCTCCCGGTTAATCAGCGTGCCATCCGGCATGGCAGTAACAGCCCAACCGGATTCGCCGTAAGCAGGGTAAGTCGTAGTCAGCACCCCATCGTAATCAAGGGAGACGGAAACGTCCATGGTTTCCTCCGGATAAAGATAGATGACCGGTTTCATATCGGCGTTTGGATCGCCGCATGCAGGCGCATCCCATGGGTTGGGGCGTTCACGCAGGATCACAGCGAGGGCCGCAAGCGCGACGAGCAGAACGCAGCCGCCGAGGATAAGCCATTTTTTGTGTTTCATGCCATATTTCCTTCCAAAATAAAGAAAGCTTGCCTATATATTTTATCCCATTTACAACCGCAATGCAAATGAACGGATTTTAAACCTTTTCCCTTTGCAGGTATTTTGGGCGGTGCATGGCGGCGGGAGCCTGTGCTATAATGGTTGCAGTTCAATCAATTGGGAGAAAACCATGGAATTTTTGCGTTTGTTGGAATCGATCCGTTCACCGTTTTTGGACCGTGTTGCCGCCGTGATTACTATGTTGGGCGAGGAAACGGTGTTTATGCTGGTAGGCATGGCTCTTTTGTGGTGCTTTGATAAAAAGTGGGGATTCCGCTTCTTCTTCATCGGCCTCGTGGGAAATACGCTGAACCAACTCATGAAAGCGATCTTTTTGATCCCGCGCCCGTGGGTGTTGGATGAAAGCTTCACCATCGTAGAGGCGGCACGTGAGGCGGCAACGGGGTATTCGTTCCCAAGCGGCCATACGCAAACGGTTGTGACCGTATTCGGCACGCTTGCCGCATGGCAAAAGAAAAAGTGGGTCACGGTTTGCTGCGCTTTGGCGATTCTGCTTACGGCGTTTTCACGCATGTATCTTGGTGTGCATACGCCGCTGGACGTTGGCGTTTCACTGATTACGGGCGTGTTGATTGTGGTTTTGATGACGCGCCTGTTTGACCAAATAGAGGAAAACCGAAAAGGCAAGCTGATTTTTGGGGCATGCGCGGCAGCCTTTGCAGTTTCCCTGCTGCTTTACGTGCTTTTGGTTCCGGCGCGGGAAGCAAGCATTGCGGAGTTCGATGCGCACGGCGTAAAGAACGCATGGACACTGATCGGCACCATGTGCGGGCTGATGCTCGCCTGGTGGGTGGACGATAAACGCACGCATTTTGAAACGAAAGCAGTGTGGTGGGCGCAGGCCTGCAAACTGCTCCTTGGCCTCGGGCTTATCATTGCGCTGCGCGTGGGGCTCAAAGCGCTGTTTTACGCGCTGTTTGACGGCGCGGTGTTTGCAGACGCAGTACGGTATTTTCTTATGGCGGTCACGGGCGGTGTGCTTTGGCCGATGACATTCCGTTTTTGGGCAAAACTTGGAGCAAAACAGGGAGGAAAATAAACATGGAACCACTGTTTCAGACAAAACGTATCTCTGCTGTGGAAGCGGAGGCGGGGGATATCCCTTTTATCATTCGCATGGAGAATGCCGCAGAAAACCGCAATTTCATCTGGCAGGGAACAAAGGAGCAGCATCTTGCGGAAATCGCCGACCCGGAGCACATCCTTGCGGTGTTCCGCACCGCGGATGGAAACAGCATCGGCTACATGCTCTGCCATGTGGACGCAAAATCCGATGTGTTTGAGCTTCGGCGCATTGCCATCGATATAAAAGGAAAAGGGTATGGCAGGGAAGCGATGGAAGGCACGATGCGCTATGCGTTTGAAGTGCTTCGTATGAACCGTTTCTGGCTGGATGTTTATCCGGACAATACAACCGGGATCCGGCTTTATGAATCGCTCGGAATGCACCGGGATGGCATGCTGCGCCAAAGCTACAAAAGCGAGCGCGGCTATCTCGATCAGATCGTGTATTCCATGCTGAAAGACGAATACTTCGCAAGAGCGGCAAGAGGCATGAGCGAAACGGAAGCACTGATCGGCAAGTGCGGTTTCTTTTGCGGAAGCTGCCCTGCTCTGCGCTCCGGAACATGCCCGGGCTGCCGCCTTGCGCATGAGCCGGGCGACTGCTTCACCTTCGATTGCGTGGAAGCACACGGCCTCACCTATTGCGGAGAATGCTGCGCATTTCCCTGTGGAGAGCTTTTGCGGCGCAAAAAAGCGACGGTGCTTGACGCGGACTGGCTGCGCTGGAAGCGGCGCGAGAAGGCAGCGCTCGTAACGGAGCGGCTTCTGCTCCGCCGGCTGACGGAGGAGGACTTTCCCAAGGTATTCGCCATTCTGGGAGACCCGGAGGTGATGTACGCTTGGGAGCATGGTTTTTCGGAAGAGGAAGCGCATGAATGGCTTGAACGCACGTTCAAACGCTATGAAGAGGACGGCTTTGGCCATTATGCCGTAGAACTGCGGGACACGGGCGAATTTGTGGGCATGGTCGGCATGATCCGTGAAACGCTGGGCGGGAAGGAGCTTCTTGGGATCGGCTGGATGCTCCGCAAAGATTGCTGGGGGCATGGGTACGCCACCGAGGCTGCGCAGGCCGTGCTTCACGATGCGTTTGAGCGCCTTGGCGCAAAGGAAATTGTTGCGGACATCCGCCCGGAAAACACGGCTTCAATCCGGGTGGCGGAGCGGCTGGGCATGCGCGCGGAATACGAAGTGGTGAAACGGTATCGCGGCAAGGATATGCCGCACATTGTATATGTGATAAAGAAAGATAAATAAGATAAAAAGTAAAGTATAATCAACACTGCGGCCTTACAGATTGCCGAGGGAGATATGGTAGAGAATGGGATGCTGACTTATCAGGCATCAACCTTACAGCGCGCTGAATAAAACGCTGGATGAACTGTTTTGGGAAGGATAGCGTTTTATGAGAATCATCAAAATTTCGGAGGACAAAAAGCGGTACCTGAGTTTGCTTCTGCTTGCGGACGAACAGGAGGACATGATCGACCGATATCTGCCGCGCGGGGAGATGTACGCGTTGGAAGATGGTGGCGTGAAAGCCGTATGCGTTGTAACGGATGAGGGGGACGGTGTGCTGGAACTTAAAAACCTTGCTGTCGAGCCGGCGGCCCAGCGCAAGGGGTATGGGAAGGCGCTTATCGCGTTTCTCCTGCGGGAATATCGCACACAATACGCTGTTCTGCAGGTGGGGACAGGGGACAGCCCTCTGACCATCCCGTTCTATGAGGCATGCGGATTTACGCGCTCCCATGTCATCAGGAACTTTTTTCCTGACAATTACGATCACCCGATCTTTGAAGGCGGGGTTCAGCTTGTGGATATGGTGTATTTAAAGCAGGCTTTCAAATGAGATACCGCAGCAGCAGATAGGCAACTGCAAAATTCAACACCATCAGAAGAGGCATGCCGATGCAGAATGCGGCATGTTTCGTTTTATGGCGGAAGGCAAGCATGCCGAACACGCCGCCCAAGCCCCCGCCGAGTGCCGCGAGCCAGAAAAGCGTCCGCTCCGGTATGCGCCAGGCGCGCCGTTTTGCGCGCCGCTTGTCCGCACCCATGAAGGCAAAAAGGACAAGGCTCATCAGCAGAAGATAGCCGAACAGCATAAAACGCGGATCAGGCATCGTCGGGATCCTCCTGTGGCGGGACGGTCGGAAGCCCAAGCTCCGCAAGGTCGCGCGGCGGCAGGCGCAGCCTGTCCCACATGCCGTATTTGTGCGTATCTGCAATGGCGTTCATGATGCGCTCCTCCGGGTTGGGCACAATGGTGGTGAAATGCTGGATGAGCTGCTTCATCTCCTCCCGCTTGGTGTTCCCGGCAACGGGGCAGTTTGGTTTGCGGATGGGCAGCGCAAGCCGCTTTGCGATGGAAAGGGCCTGCTTTTCCGGAAGAAAGATCATCGGGCGGATCACGGTAACATCCTTGCGGCCAAGGTAGGTCACCGGACCAAAGGTATTGAGGCGGCTTTCATAAAACAGGCTCAGGAAAAAGGTTTCAATTACATCATCCCGGTTGTGGCCGAGCGCGACAAGGTTGCAGCCGCGCGACCGCGCGGCATCGTTGAGCGCACCGCGGCGTAGCTTTGCGCAAAGCGCGCAGGGATGGCTTTCTTTGCGGATGTTGAACACAACATCTCCAATGTCCGTTTTTACAAGATCAAACGGTACGCCGATGGCCTCTGCAAATTCGGAGACGGGGGAAAAGTCCTCGTCGCTGATGCCAAGGTCGAGCATTACGGCGCAAAGCTCGAATGGCGTGCGGCAAAAGCGCTGGTATAATTTGAGGCCGTAAAGCAGCAGCAGGCTGTCCTTCCCGCCGGAGACGCCCACGCAGATTTTATCGCCGGGGCGGATCATGCGGTAACGCTCGTCTGCGCGGCGGATGCATCCCAGAACGCGTTTCATATCGGTTGTTCCTTTAAGAAAAATCATTTTTTCATTATACGCGATGCAAGCGTCGCATGCAATCATGCTTTCACACTTTTGCCACGAAATAAGGGTTGCCCCCGGCTGTGTAAAAAGGTTATAATAAACATATCAGATTTACGTGAAGCGCTTCGGCGCGGAAGGAGGGCTTTTACCTTGATACGTGTGATTTTCGGCGAAAAGGGTGCGGGCAAGACGAAGCGAATCATCGACATGGCGAACGAGTCGATCAAGACCGCAAAGGGCAGTATTGTGTTTATCGATGACGACAACCAGTACATGTTTGAGCTCAAGCACAGCATCCGCTTTGTGGATGCATCCGAGTTCCACATCGACGGCCCCAAGATGTTCTATGGGTTCCTTTCCGGCATTGCGGCACAGGATTTTGATCTTGAATATCTTTTTATCGACGGCTTCCTGAAGATTGTGCACCACCCCCTCGAAACGCTCGAAGGGCTTTTCACCGAGTTGGAAAAGTTTTCTGATCGCACCGATGTCAAACTGATCATCAGCATCAGCGGCAACGCGGCGGATGCGCCGGAGTTCATTAAGCCCTACATGGTATAAATCAATAAAGCTGCAGGCATAAAAAAGCGGACGCAGAGCGTCCGCTTTTTTATGCCTGCTTTTGTCGAAACGTGTGCGCACGTGGCGCTTTTATATGTGCTTTGCTGCACGAAATGGCAGAAAGTGGTGGACATAATTCGTTTATTTGACGAATGGGCTTTGGTTTGGTAAAATAAGCCTTAATTATTCATACCATGGGGGACATGGACATAAGAATCAGGAAGGCTTTGCCCGACTGGCATGGAGGTTGAACCATATGAAGTCCTGGTTAAGGACAATCTTATATTTTCTGGCGGTCATTCTCGTTACGGCGAGCGTAACCGCTGGCATAACGGTGTCGGTTCTGAACAAGGAGCGGGAGGATGTGGTTGTCCTTTCGGCAGAGGAATACGCAGGGATCAGCGACCTGCTGTTTTTGGATGAGATGATCAACCGGCTGCAAAGCGATTCATTGAAGGAACCGCCGAGCCGGGATGCGTTGCTTGATGCGGCGGCAAAAGGCATTGTAGCCGCTCTGGATGACCCTTATGCGGCATATTACACAGCGGAGGAATATGAGGCATATCTTTCTAACATCAACGGGCAATATAACGGCATAGGCATTCTCATCGGCCAGCCGGATGCGGAAGGCGCGCTGGTGCTGGATGTTTATGACGAAACACCTGCGGCCCAAGCCGGTGTTCAGCCGGGTGACAGGATTGTTGCCGTGGATGGCGTGAGCATTGGCGGCATGCTGCTGGATGAGCTTGCGGCGGCAATTGACCGCGAGGTGGGGGAAAGCGTTGCGCTTACGCTCAAACGGGGGGAGAAAACGCTTGAACTGCAGATTGCCTGCGCGGCGCTCAACCTCAGCCGTGTCACAAGCGCGCTGTTTAATCAGCGTACGGGATACATTCGCATCAGCATGTTTACGGGCAACTGCGCTACGGAATTCAGCGAAGCAATCAAGGACCTTACGGATCGCGGAATGCGTTCCCTTGTGATTGACCTGCGCAATAACCCGGGCGGTTCCCTTTCGGATGTGGTGAGTATTGCGGATACGCTTCTTGGCGAAGGAACGATTGTGAGCGTACGCGGGCGAACGGAGTCCGAAGGGGAGGTTTATAAATCGAACGCGAAAGGGGTAAAAGTGCCCATTGCGGTTATCGTGAATGAAAACTCGGCATCCGCAAGCGAGATTCTCGCTGCGGCTGTGCAGGACTTTCAGGCCGGAGCAGTTGTAGGCATGACGACCTATGGAAAAGGCGTTGTGCAAACGACGAAGCAAATTGAGGGCAACCGCGCATGGCTCAAGCTCACGAGCGATGCGTACTATACGCCAAATGGCGCGAATATCGACGGGGTTGGCGTCACTCCGGATATTGAAATCGACCTGCCGGAAGAGCTTAAAGGCCTTGCAATCGATCAAATTGAGCAGGACGATGATGCACAACTTTGGGCCGCGCTTGATTATGTGCGCACGTTAGCGGATGAAGCGGAATAAGAAAAAACAAAAACGGGCTTTCGTCAACCTGCGCGAAAGCCCGTTTTTGTTTCAGCCGTTATTCGTTCTCGTCGGAATGACGGATGCCATCGCGGCGGAACAGGATGGAGATGCCCCAGATTCCTGCCAAGCCCACGATCGTATAGATGATGCGCGATACGACGGTGCTCATGCCGCCGAAAATGCTGGCGATGAGATCGAACTGGAACAGGCCGACCATACCCCAGTTCAGCGCGCCGATGATGACGAGAATAAGCGCAAGTGTATCCATGGTGTTTTCCTTCTCCTTTTTCGTGATGTGAATAGCTTGCGCAGCAAAACACGCTGTTATGCAGAAATTTGAAAAAGGATATGAGCGCTAAAATATCGTTAAATAATTTGAAAGAGAATTTTTTGAAAACATGTATTCCAAAAAGAAAACAAGGGATACAGCCAACGATAAAAAAGCCTGCAATTTATTACGATAATTCAATGCAAACCAGATGAAAACCGGAAAGAAATAAGGATATAATTTAAAAAATGTAATTTAAAAATAGAATATTTAAATAGGATATAAACGTTTCTTAACGGAACATGTGTTAATAAAATAAAAAACGACATGTACAGGAGAACGATCCCATGCTAAAATGAGACATCACATCTACAATTGAAGGAGGTACATCTATGAAGCCAGCGAAGAAATTGTCTTTGCCCGTATGGATTTTCATAGGCATGCTTGCCGGTATCTTGGCGGGCCTGTGCTTTTTTGAAAAATCCGGATTTCACAACCAACTACCTCAAACCCATCGGCACGATTTACATTAACCTTTTGAAGTTCCTGGTTGTCCCGGTTGTTCTGTTTTCGATTACGGATGGCGTCATTTCCCTGAAAGATCTCAAACGCGTTGGCAGCGTTGGCATCAAAACATTTGTTTATTATATGATTACGACCGCGGTTGCGGTTGTAATTGGCCTTGCGCTTGCATCCGCCTTCAAAGGGTTTTTCCCGCCTCTGCCCAGCGCCGAGCTTGCTGAGCTTGAGTATGCGGCAAAGGAAGCGCCCAGCGTGATGCAGGTTATTGTCGGAATTTTCCCCGACAACATCCTTGCGCCGATGGTCAGCGCGAACATGCTTCCTGTGATTGTGATTGCGATTTTCGTTGGCGCAGGCATTTTGGCTGCGGGCAAAAAGGGGGAGAAAATCGGTGAAATCGTGAATTGCATGAATGAGGTCGTCATGAAAATCATGATGATGATCATTAAGATTACTCCAATTGGCGTATTTTGCCTTATGGCAAATGTAGTGGCAGTGAACGGCCCGGAGATTGTAGGCACCCTTGCGCTCGTGATCGGCGTTGCATATCTCGCTTATATCATCCATGTGGCTGTGGTATACGGAAGCAGCATAAAGTTCCTGAGCGGGATGAATCCCATCGCTTTTTTCAAAGGGTTGGCGCCTGCGATGATATGCGCATTCACCACGACTTCCTCTAACGCAACGCTTCCGCTGAACATCGAATGCTGCAACAATATGGGTGCTGAGCCGGAAATCAGCTCTTTCGTGCTACCGTTGGGCGCTACCATCAATATGGACGGCACCGCAATTTATCAGGCTGTTGCAACAATCTTTATCGCAGCCTGCTACAATATTGACCTGACCCTTGCCGACATGGCGATGGTTGTGCTGACGGCCACGCTTGCCTCCGTCGGTACGGCGGGCGTTTCCGGCGCAGGCATGATTATGCTTGCGATGGTTTTAACATCCATCGGCATTCCGGTGGAAGGCATTGCCATCATTGCGGGCGTAGATAAGCTCTTTGATATGGGGCGGACAACGCTGAACATTACAGGCGATGCAACCTGCGCCATCTGGATATCGAAATTGGAACGTGCCAAAAAGGCCAGGATGGAAGCAAGGGCGAATGCCAAAGCGTAAGCGCAGCAAAAATGCAAAAGGCCGGGATTTGAACGGAATCCCGGCCTGCTTCATTTTCACGAAGTTTATTTCTTTTTCTCCGGAAAAATTTCCACTGTTAGCTTGTCAAACGCAATGGGCTCCATGAAATCAGCAGCTGTGAATGCGGTATGCGAAAAATGCGCAAGGTCATGAAGGTGCTTTTTCAGCAGCACGGGACGCGCGAGATCAAGCGCGTGGCAGAGCTCACCGATAATCGGCCCCCAATCTTCTATGCGCGCTTGGGATAGATCGCTGAATTCCATTACGATGTCCTGTTGGATTTTGCCGTCCGTACGAATTGCAGCCCAGATTTTCATGCACAATCAACCATACCCTAAGACAGGGTGTTCCTTTCCGTTTTAAAGCTGTCGAAAAAGCGATTTTTCACTTTTCGGGATTTCCCATATGTTGCTTGCACCGCAGGCTTTATATATAAAAATACATGCGGGTAAGGTAACCCTTTGCTGCGTAAAACGTATTCATGCGCTTGCCAAGCGAAACCGCCAAATCGGGACAGCGCGCTGAAGTTCCGGCCTTTTGACAGCAGAGGGGCGGATGCATGCATCCGCCCGCTAAGCAGCTGTTTTGGCTTAAAATGCAGGAGGGTTTAACCGTCTTTCAGGATATACCATGCATGCATGAGCGGCAGAGTGGAGCCGTCAGCAAGAGTATATGTGCCTGCGGGATCTGCATAGAGGTTATACGTTTTGCCGTCGCCAACGGCGATTTCGGACACACCGCTGTAATAATTGAACACGATATCCCCGGAACTGGTCTGAATGCGGGCGGTTACAAACGGCGAGGACTGGTAAACTTCAACCACTTTTCCCACAACCTTGTAGCCTTGCTCATGTTCGGGATAATTCTTGATGCGGTCGTAGTCAAGCACATGAACGGCGCCCATGTAGCTGTCTTTATCCGGGCGGTGCTCCAGATAGAGCGTGCTGGATTTTGCCGCATTGTCCTTGGTGGCGGTGATGACGGCAGCATACAGTCCGACGCTTTCCGTTTTTACCGTAAAGCTGAATGTGCCGGCAGCAGCGTCCTGCGTTACATCCCCTTCCAGTTCAACGCCCGAAACGGAGATTACTGCGCCTGTTTCCATGGTGCCGGAAACGGTCATGGTGGAAGTGGTGGCATACCGCACAACGGAATCGTTTACGGCAAACGTCACATTGCCCTCAACGGTGCCAGGCGTTGTGGTGCCGGTTCCTTCGGGATCCCCGGATGTGTCTGCGCCAAAGGTAATGTTAAAGGTTTGCGAGGCGGTCTGATAGCGGTTCTTACGCGCTTCGATCGTGACTGCATAAACACCGCTTTCAGGCAGCGTATAGGATGTATTGAAATTGCCGGATTCATCGATGGGCACCTGCGTCTCGTTCACGTACACAGCCGCCGTATTGTCGCTGACCGTACCCGTAATGGGAACGACGGCGGTATCCGTGGTGAAGTCGCTTACGGTAGGAGAGGTCACGTTCAGCTCGATTGCCGGGATGGAGATTACGATCTCGTCCTCAAATTCCACTGCCGTTTCTTCGCCATTTGGGCTGATGACTACGACGTTCGGCTTGATGTGCAATTCGCTTTCGGCGATCGGCGCATCGGGCACAAAAATATCTTCCGGAATGCGCCAGGCAACGCAGTTGCGGGATTGCGCACCAACAACATCCTCACTTACGGTTTCTCCTGAGGTGAAACGGGCCGTGTAATTGTTTTTGCAGTAAACCGTAACGATATAGGCCGGGTCGCCATTTTTTGTTTGTGCAGCAGTGATGGTCGCAGCCTTGGGGAATGGGTTGCCGCCAAAGGCGTAATCAAAGAAAGCGCCCACACTGCCATCGAAATTTTTATTTAAGTAGATGATCGCAAACACAGCGATGAGCACCACGAGCACCGCCACCGCTGCGATGAAAAGCAAATTGCGGGAACCTGCTGCGGCCCGGTTTTGCTTCTTTTTGCGGGAAGGCTTGACATCATACTCAAAATCGTCAAGCGCATCGTATCCGCCTGCCGATGCCGCCGCTTCAACGGGAGCCTGCCGCGCGTGTGTGGCAGCCTTCCTCTCCGGCGCCTGCTTGGCCACCCGTGTGGCGGCTGCGCTGCGCTGCGGCGTATAAGGGCGCACGGGCGCTTCATCAAAATCGGAAACGGGAGCAGCCTGACGCGGTGTGTCCGCCGCGCTGGGGGTAGGCTGAGCCTGCTCCCTGACCGGCGCATGCACGCGCACATTGTTGCTGTAACCGCGTTCACCCGGCACGGGCGGCGCAGGCTGTTGGGCAGCCGCCTGGGATTGGGATTGTGCGGGCCTTGGGTTGAAGCGGGAGGAATAGGTTTCGGGAATATCTTCCTCGCTTACGGTGTTGGCATCAAATTCAGGCTTCGGCCACTGCGGCGCGCGGACAAACCCCCACGCCGGCGGCGTTTCGCCTGTGGAGGCAACGTAGGAATCCTCAGCGGGCGCAGGCTCCGGCTCGTCGGGCGTAAGCGGAGCAGCGCAGTTTTCGCAGTATTCGAGGTAATCCTCATTGTATGCGCCGCATACCTTGCATTTCATATCGAAAAAACCTCCTGTACAGGAATTATCAATTTATTATAGCAAATCTCCCCCAGTGTGAAAACACTTTTACGCTTTTTATTTGGAAACAAACTATGAAATAAAGCCGAAACGCATATGCGGCGTTTTCGCATACACAGTTTTATGCTATAATCACAACAGGCGAAAAACGCCCATCGCGCTTTGGACTATGATTTTTGCCGAACAGGAGTACGATTATGTGCCTTACGCAAAAGGGAAAGGGAATAATGATACTGATTCTTTCTGCATGCTTTTTGCTTGCAGCTTGCACCGGCTGTGCACGCGAAGCATCAGAAGGAACGCCGCCGCCCCAATCCTTTGAAGGATTCCAAACGGAAGGGGAAGCCACGGGCGGCGGAACGCTGCTGAACGCGAACATCAACGCCGTTGGTGCGGCGGAGGAAAACGGCGATGTACGCCTGACCCTTGGGTTTATCGGAGGTAGCCGCATGTCCGGCGGGACGGACGAGCGTGAGGTTGCCAACGTACCGCGCTATGCCGTCACACTGCTGCCGCAGCCAACCCGGCTTGCGGTGTCGTTTGATTCGATCACCTATTGGGATTATTTGCGCGATTTGGATCTGAGCGCGAGCGGATTCCTGCTCGGCAGCTTTGGCACGGTATTTGAAGGCAGCGAGGCGTTTACGCTGTATTTCCAGCTGGCAGGAGAGGCCGCCTTTCAGGTTGTTGAACATGAAACGAGCATCGAAATCCTCCTGCGGCCCATCGCGGCGCAAGCGGCAGAGCCAGAAGCGCAGGAGACACCGGCTGCAGATGCGATTGACATCGTTGCCGATGAGTACGCTGCGGCGGACGAGCGTTACTATGTTGTGGCAAATGCATTTGAGGCCTATTGCGCGGGCACGTTTTCGAGCGGCTGCGGAATGACCCCGGTCCTTGCGGCGGACCACAGCACGGTGCTCTTGATTTCCGAAGGGGTTTCCGCAAAATCGGAGGCTGAACGCCTGCGTGAGCGGATTCTCACAGAGGAACCCGGCGCGGTGCCGTCAGATTGGAGCGTTGTGAAACTCAAGAACGGAGCGCTTCCCGCATATGATGAAACGATGGAGTATATGGCCGCCTATGATCAGCTTCCTGCCCGCATTGACGGCAAGGAAACCGCGCTCACGCCGCTCATCCCGGATGGGCTGCTGCTTTCCGTCACGCCGCAACGGGATGGGTTCCTTTACAGCAGGCGGATTACGCGCGGCAGCTTGGCGGAAACCTATACATACGAACAGCTTTGCGTGCAGAGCATGGGCGGGGTTTCCAAACCATTGCTTTCTTTTGAATTTCAGACCATAGAATCCGCGAAATACTCGCCGGATGGGCGGAGGCTCGCGGTGCTGGAACGTGCGGCCGAAAGTGCGCATCTGTACATATTCGATCTCGACACCAAAGAACTTTTGACAGACCTCACGGATATGGGCTTTGGCGACACGGTCAGCGCTTATGTTTGGGACAGCATGGGCGGGCGTGTGTTTTCCATCGGCGGTTCCGGCGAAATCTCCATCCACCAGTATGACTTCAATGTGCCGACGGAAAGCAAACGCCACACGGTTGTGGATAGAAAGGGCGTGGATGAAGGAAGCCTTGCATTTTTTGACGGAGAGCTGTATTTCTGTGAGACCACGCTTGAAGGCGGCGGAATGATCTACCGCATCAAGCCGGAGGGAGGAACGCGGCGCAGTTACATGGAGGGCAGCGCATTCGCCCTGTCAGGCGACGGACGATATATGGCCTTCAGCGCATCGGGCGATGATGCGTTAGGCGGCGGAGAAACGCATTTCGGAATTCGCGATATGCATAACGGTGCGCTCACCACCATCACGGATGAATTCTCCGTCTATACTTTCCTCTGGTCGTATGATGGAAGCAGGCTCTACTACATTGAAAACCGCCTGTCCGGCAGCGCGGGAGAGGAGACGGAAAGCACGGGAGATGCGAACGATGCATATCCCTACCGCCTCTGGGTATACGACATAGCCTCGGGTGAAAGCCGCACAATTGCGGACCTGCCGTATGCCTCTATTGCGGTTTCCCACCGGGCGGATGAAGTTTACCTTTGTTATACCGATGGCGCTACGCTTGGCGATGTGGTTCGGGCGACATACATCATCCCTGCCGGTTGACACACGGTTGGTGAAAGGCACAAAGCACGCTCTAAATTATGTATAATCTTCCGAAATTGGAGCATACTTCCTCTTATTAAGACTCCTTCGGAGGTGGTATGATGTCGATTACAGGTTTGCTCCCGCGCATTTCGGGGCGGGAACGTGCGGCGCACAGGGGAGAGGCAGAAATCCGTGAGGCTCTGAAAAAGTGGAAGGATGCCACGCGCTTTTTTGAGAGCGTAAACGATCCGGAGCTTATGGATTACGCAATTTATGATATGGAGGCTGCCCGGCGCAAGTATATGTTCCTGCTTCGCCAAAAAGCGCGGGACGACGAAGAAGCAGAATAAAGTGAGGACGGAAAAGGGATTCCTGCCCGCCCTCAAAACGATGGAGGTCAACGGACATGAATCCCTTCGGTTCAATTTTGGCGTTTGCAGCGGGCCTTTTGGTTCTTTGGCTGATCTGCAAACTGCTCGCTTTCCCGCTCAAGGTGCTTTGGAAACTTGTGGTTAATGCGCTTTTAGGCGCGATGATCCTGTTTTTGTTTAATTTTGTGGGCGGTTTTTTTTCCCTTTCCATCCCGATCAATGCGCTCAATGCGCTGATTACAGGTGTGCTGGGCGTCCCAGGCGTTATTCTCCTTCTGGTGCTGCAGTGGATTCTGTGACAGGAAGATAATTGCCGGTCCGCATGCCGAACCGGATGGGCGTTCCCCCTTCTGCGGGGGAAAGACATACTGTAAGCTCGCTTTGGTATGAGGAAGTACAGGCCGTGGACAACCAGGTGTCCCCGGCTTTTTCCATGCTGCAAAACCGCTCCACTCCCTTTGGGGAGCTGATGGTGAAACGGAGTACAGCGCCGGATAAACTTCCCGCCAGCGTGTTGCCGTCTGTATAGGAAAACTGAAACGTATAGCCTTTTTCCGGGCTTCCATACATGCTTCCGCTGCCGGAAGCGGCGGATTCCAACGTGCCGCTGTATCCGCTGTCATCGCTGCCGAAGAGCCTTGCAATGGTGATGCGCCCTTCAGAAAGCAGCGCACGGTGTTCCGTCAGCGCCAGCGAATAGGAAAGCCCATCAACGCTTTGAAGCGCGGAAAGCCCTGCGGCATATGCATCCAGAAGTGCGGCGCAGTCCGCCTGATACTCCGCATAGAAAGCGTATACGGGGTTTACCGCAAAAGGCGTAGCGCTCGGCGTTGGCGAAGCTTCCGGCAGTTCGGACACGGCGGGGGAGGGGGAAACGGAAGCCGCAGGCAAGGGGGAGGCAGACGGCGTTGCGGAGGGGAGCACAGGCGATGTGGAGTTCCCTGCATTGCCAGCACTGCAACCGAAAAAAAGCATGACCGAAAGGCATGCCGCACAACATAAACATACAGGGCGTTTTGAATTCCAACGGAGCTTTATCAAGATGGCACCTCATTTTCAGCAGACCCGCCGCCGGATTGTTCAAAATAGGCGAGGATGCCGTTGAACAGCCCTGCGGCACAGCTCGTCTGATAGGAATCGCGGTTGAGCCGGATGTCTTCCTGCGGGTTGGAAAGCATGCCCATTTCAACGGCGATCACCGGCTTTTCAGACCAGTTAAAGCCGGTTTGATCCATCAGGGCGCGAAGGGAAATCATCGTAGCGCCGGTGGCTTCGGAAAAACTTTCATATACGCATTGCCCAAGGCGCAGGCTTTCCTGATAAATCGCAGCGCCATATGCGCGGGAAGGGATCAGCACGCTTGCACCGCTCTTGTTGGCGGAGGATACACTGTCACAGTGCAAACGCAACCAAATGTCTACGCCGGATTCGTTCATCAGAAGCGCGCGCTCCATGTTGGAGAGCGAAAAGTCCGATGTTTCGCGCGTCAAAACCACCGTTGCGCCTTCGGCTTCAAGCAGGTCGCGCAGCTTAAAGGCGATGAGCAGGTTGATCTTGTATTCGGGAACGCCGGTTTTCACGCCGGTGCTGCCGGGGCTTTGGCGTTCCTTGGTACGCTTAACGCCAGGAGCCATCTGCTCAAGCTCCGCATCCGGAGTTTCCTGATGCCCGGGGTCAATGCCGATCGTATACCCCGCAAGGCGGTCTGTTTCGTCCGATTTAGCGGATTGTTGCTCTGGAAAGGCGAGCAGGCCGAGCTCAAACGCGTTCCAGTAGGCGGCAAAAGTAAGTGGGCCGAACGCGCCATCCTCCCGTACACCAAGAAACGCCTGCAGACGGATGACAGCCTGCTTTGTGGCTCCGTCAAAAAGGCCGGTAATTTCCCCTTCATAAAAGCCGAGGGCACGCAGCTCCGTTTGCAGCGTTTCCACATCCTCGCCAAAATCCCCGGCGGAAAGAATTTCCTGAGAAGGAATTTCGGGCATAGTGGGCGCGGCAAACGCGGCGCTGCATGAGAGCAACACCGCGAAAACGCAGCAAAGTGCGGCAAACCGCCTGAGAAAGGAACGCATTTCCGGCAAAACTCCTGAAAGTCAATACTTAAAGTTTCCTTTATTCTACCATCTCCGCCGGATTTTGCAATCGCTCATCCATAAATAAACTGTAAACTTAGGCGGAAGGGAAAATGCTTACGCTTTGTGAAAAACGAGCTTTCCATCCTCGGCGGATGCTGTTACAGCATCGCCCAGAGAAACGCGCCCGGAAAGAATTTCTTCGCTCAGGCTGTCCTCCACCTGATGCTGGATGGCACGGCGAAGCGGACGCGCGCCGTAAAGCGGGTCAAACCCGGCGCCGGAAAGCAGATCCTCCGCCTCAGGCGTAACGGTGAACGCGATGCCGCGCTCCCGGAGCCGCGCTTTCACATTTTCGAGCATCAACCGGGTGATTGCGCGCGTTTCTTCCCGCGCAAGCGGCCGGAATACGATGATCTCATCCACGCGGTTCAGAAATTCCGGCCGGAATGTCTTTTTCAGTTCGGCCATCATGGTTTCGCGCAGGCGCTCATGCGTAAGCGCGTCCTCCGCCGTGCCGAAACCGACGGCATGCGCTTGCTGTGTGCGCGGCGCGCCGGCGTTGGAGGTCATGATGATAACCGTGTTGCGGAAATCCACTGTGCGCCCCTGAGAATCTGTGAGCCGGCCATCCTCAAGCACTTGAAGAAGCAGATTGAACACATCGGGGTGCGCCTTTTCGATTTCGTCAAGCAGGATAACGCAGTACGGCCTCCTGCGCACACGCTCGGTGAGCTGGCCGCCGTCGTCGTAACCAACATAGCCCGGCGGGGAGCCGATGAGTTTGCTCACGCTGTGCAGTTCCATGTACTCGCTCATGTCCAAACGCACCATGGCGGTTTCATCTGCAAAAAGCGCCGCTGCAAGCGCGCGGGAAAGCTCGGTTTTTCCGACGCCCGTGGGGCCGAGAAAAATGTAGGAGCCGATGGGCCGCGCAGGATCCTTCAGCCCGGCGCGCGCGCGGCGGATGGCGCGGGAAACGGCGGAGACGGCTTCTTCCTGGCCGATGACACGCCTGTGCAGCGCATCTTCCAAATGCAACAGCTTTTCGCTTTCATCTTCCGTGAGCTGGCGCACGGGAATGCCTGTCCATGCGTTTACAACATCCGCGATGTCGTTTTCGGTAACGATGGATTCTTCATTGTCCCGCTCGCGCTCCCAATCGGCCTCAATCCCTGCGATTTGCGCCGCAAGACGCTGCTCCTCGTCGCGCAGCGCGGCAGCGCGTTCATAGTTCTGGTTGTTGACGGCTTCTTCCTTTTCCTTGCGCAGCGATTCGATGCGCTCGCGCAGCTCTTTTACGTCCGGCGGTGTGTTGTAAGCGCGAAGGCGTACGCGGCTTGCGGCTTCATCCATTAGGTCGATGGCCTTGTCCGGCAGGAAGCGGTCCGAAATGTAGCGGCCGGAAAGCTCCACCGCAGCGCGGATGGCCGCGTCCGTGATGCGGGCTTTGTGGTGCGCCTCATAGCGGTCACGCAGGCCGAACAGGATGGCTACGGCCTCTTCGCGCGTGGGTTCGCCGACTGTAACGGGTTGGAACCGCCGTTCAAGCGCTGCGTCTTTTTCGATATGCCGGCGGTATTCGTCGAGCGTTGTCGCCCCGATGACCTGGATTTCTCCGCGCGCGAGAGCGGGCTTAAGGATGTTGGAAGCGTCGATGCTGCCCTCCGTTGCGCCTGCGCCGACGATGGTATGCAGCTCGTCGATAAACAGGATAGTGCTGCCGTCCTCCCGTAGTTCGGAAATGGCGTTTGTGATGCGTTCCTCAAATTCGCCGCGGTATTTGGTGCCCGCGAGCATGGAACCAAGGTCGAGCGTGACGATCCGCTTGTCCTTCAAAAGTTCGGGAATCTTGCCCGCCGCAATGCGCTGCGCCAACCCTTCGATGACTGTGCTTTTGCCAACGCCCGGGTCGCCGATGAGGGTGGGGTTGTTTTTCGTGCGGCGGCAGAGGATCTGGATCACACGCTGAATTTCCGCTTCCCGCCCCACCACGGGGTCGAGTTCCCCATCGCGCGCGGCGCGCGTCAGATCCCGGCCGTATTGATCGAGCACCGGCGTACCTTGCCCCGCATGTGCGGGCTGCGGGGCGCTTTCCCCGGCGGGCCGCCCTCCCGCAAGCACGGATTGCAGGCCGGGCACATCCGCGCCGAGATCCTGCAGGATGCGCACGGCGACCGAGTCCCGCTCCCGCAAAATGGCGAGCAGGATATGTTCTGTGCCAATATAGCCCATTTTCAGGGATTTTGCTTCATAAAGGCTTAGCTCCAGAATTTTTTTCGTGCGCGGCGTATAACCGAAGCTGTCGGTAAAATGATAATCTCCCCGGCCGACAAGCGTATCCGCGCGTTCTGCAACGGCGTTTGCGGTCACGCCAAAGGCGGAGAGTGCCTTAAATGCCGCGCCTTCCCCTTCGCGGATGAGGCCGAGCAGCAGATGCTCACTGCCCACATAGTTGTGTCCCATCGCCCGCGCCGCCTCCTGCGCCAAAGCGAGCGCGCGTTTTGCACCTTCGGTGCACCGATCCAAAAAGCTCATGCTGTGTCCTTTCGGGATAATTCGTCTGTTCGCCTTAATTTTATAGCAAAACAGGAGCGCCTGCAACCGTTGCACTTGCGCGGTTTTTATAAAAAAGCGTCAACAAACGCACGCTGGTGTGGTATGATAAAACAGTATGAGCCGTTCCAAAACTGTCGCCATATGCGTGCGTGGCATATATATGGACAAAAAGGAGTTTGTCTCCGGTTTTAAGGAGTGAGAATATGATTTATTTGGACAACAGCGCCACGACCCGCACGCTGCCCGCGGCGGCGGAGGCGGCGCAATACTATATGAGCGAAAGCTTTTTTAACCCGGCGGCGGCCTATTCGCCGGCGGTGGAGAGCGAACGCGCGGTGAATGCGGCGCGGGCGCGGCTTGCCGGAGCCATGAATGCGGCAGCCGACGAAATCGTCTTTACCTCAGGCGGCACGGAAAGCAACAACATGGCGATCTACGGGTCCCTTGGCGCGATGCGCGGACAAGGCCGGCTTGTGGTAAGCGCGGTGGAGCATCCTTCCGTTTACGAGGTGATGAAACGGCTTTCCCCCGAATACGACGTAGTTGAAGCCGGTGTGGATCAGCAAGGCCGCGTGGATGTTGCCGGCCTTGCGCAGCTTGTGACGCCGGGCACGCGCTTTGTGTCGGTAATGCAGGTAAACAATGAAACGGGAGCAATCAACGACATCCCCGCCATTTATAAGCTCGTAAAGCGGGAAGCTCCCGGCGCTCTTTTGCATGTGGACGGCGTGCAGGGTTTCCTGAAAGTTCCGTTTGAAGCGCGCAACTGTGATTTTTATACCGTCAGCGGCCACAAATTCCATGGCCCGAAGGGCGTGGGCGCGCTGTATGTCAAAAAAGGAACGCGTTTTTTGGGCGGGCAAATCGGCGGCGGGCAGGAAAAAAACCTCCGCTCCGGTACGACCAACACGCCGGGCATTATGGGGATGGACGCCGCGCTGCAATATTACCTTGCAAATCAGGAAACGATGTGGGAAAATATGCGGGCGTGCAAGCTGCACCTGGCGGAAAACCTCCTCGCGCTGCCGGATGTGTTCATCAATGGCCCGGCGCCGGAGGAGGGTGCGCCGCACATCCTGAACGTATCCTTCCTTGGCGTGCGCGGCGAGGTGCTTCTGCATGCATTGGAAGAAAAGAAAATCTATGTTTCTACGGGCTCTGCGTGTTCCGCGCACAAAAAGGGAAAGAACCGCATCCTGAACGCCATGGGTGTGACCGGGGAGCGCCAGGAAGGGGCGATCCGGTTCAGCTTTTCAGCATTTAACACCCCGGGAGAAATGGACGAAACCGCTGCGGCAATCGCGGATCTGCTCGGGCTGCTCAGACGGTTCAAAAGAAGGTAACCTTCAGAAGCTTACATCAGAAAAACACAGAGGAGAGAAGATCACAGTGGAACAGGTACTGCTCGTCCGCTATGGCGAGATTCATCTCAAGGGGCTTAACCGCCCCTTCTTTGAGCGCAAACTCATCGACGGGATCAACAACGCGCTGCGTGGGTTTGGCGCCAAGGTACGCCGCGAACAGGGGCGCATCTATGTGCATGGCATTGCGCCGGAGCGCATGGAGGCTGCTTCGGATGCACTTACCCGCGTGTTTGGCGTGCATTCCATAAGCCCCGCCATGGCTGTGGAAAAAGAATGGAATGCCATCGTGGAGGCTGCAGCATGCCTTACGGAGCAGGCGGCCGGCGGAAAAAACGTCACTTTTAAGGTCTTTTCCCGCCGCTCGGACAAGGGCTTCCCCATGAACTCTGAAACGATCAACCATGAGCTTGGCCATGTGCTGCTTGAACGGTTCCCAAACCTTACCGTTGATGTGCATGCGCCGGAGCTGAAGGTGTGCGTGGAGATCCGCGAGCAGGCGTTCATATACGCTGCGGAGATCATGGGCGCGGGCGGCATGCCGAGCGGAACGGCAGGGCGGGCAGCGCTGCTTATTTCCGGCGGCATCGACAGCCCGGTTGCCGGCTATCTGATGGCAAAGCGCGGGCTTACGCTTTCCGCCGTGCATTTTTACAGCTATCCTTACACCAGCGAACGCGCGCGGGACAAGGTTGTGGAGCTGACGCGCCTTGTTTCCCGCTATGCCGGGCCAGTGCGGCTGCACCTCGTGCCATTTACGGAGATTCAGCTTGCAATTTATGAAAAATGCCCGCCGAAGGAAACAACGGTGCTCATGCGCCGGCTTATGATGCGCATTGCCGAGATGCTCGCCGAACGCGACGGCGCGCTTGCGCTCATCACGGGCGAAGCGCTTGGCCAGGTAGCAAGCCAGACGCTCGAAAGCCTCTGCGTGACGGACGATGCGGTAGAGATGCCCGTGTTCCGCCCGCTGATCGGCTTTGACAAGGAGGACATTGTGACCATTGCAAAGCGCATCGGGACATTTGAAACCTCCATCCTGCCGTATGAGGACTGCTGCACGGTGTTTGTGCCGCAGCATCCGGTTACAAAGCCCGAAGTGAAGAAGCTGCGCGAAAGCGAAGCTATGGTGGATTTCACGCCTATGATCGCAACCGCGCTCGAAAAGACGGAGACCCTTGCGGTGGAAGCAAACTGACGGTTTACCCTTTATTTACACTTTGCCGCTGCGTGTGGTGATATACTGGAAACGGCAAAAAGTTTGAAGGGAGGTGCGGCGCGTGAAGCGCGTTGCGATATGCCTTATGGGGTTGCTTTTTGCGTGCTGTGCCGCTTGTGGCGCGCCGTCTTCCCAAAAGGTGCCGGAAAGTGAACCTGCGGCTGCATTTACGATTCCCTCCGCAGAGCTCGAAGATGCATTTTCCCGGTTTGAAACCGATTCGCTTGGACCGCTTTCTTATATGCGGGCGGAACAGCAGTACGGCGACAGCAGCTTCATCAGCTATCCGTATCTGATGGATGCGGAATACGATGCGATCAATTCTGCAATTCAGAGCGCAATCCGTGCCGCGCTTGACGCTATGGATATGCCGACCTATACCCGGTGCGACATTATGTGCAACGATTGCGGCGTGTTCTCGGTGCGGATCACCGTGCGCGACCTTGCTACAAATGAAACGCTTGCCGTGGCGCCGCTTACATTTGATACAGCCGCCTGTAGCCGGCTTATGCTGAAAGATCTGTTCGACCCGGAAAATGAGCGCTGGCGCGGCCTGATCCCGGATATCGTTATGCTGCAGGCTGAAAAGGCGGAACTTACGCTTCTGTGCGATGTAATGCCTGCATCGGACGAGCAGGCGTTTTATGTAACGGAAAGCACGCTTGTGATTTTGTACCGCCCTTATGAGATTGCCACCTATTCTGCGGGCTGGCCGGAATTTTCCATCCCGCTCAGTCAATTGACGGATTTTCTTTTAGGGGATGGCCCGTTGATGCGGCTTGCCGGGAACGGGGCAGCGGCGCCTGAAGAACGGGAATATTATAATGAGCAAAACCCCGGAGAATATGCTTCGGAAAACACGGAAACGGAGGAACGGAAGCCATGAGATGCAGCTGCCGCGTATGCGGAACCTACATGGTTCAGGTTGAGCATGGCCTTGAAAGCGGATGCAAATGCCCGGACTGCGGCGCTATGTGCCACGACTGCATGGGGAGCGAACAGCCACCGATGTCCGTGAGCGAGCTTCGTGCACAGATGATGCTGCGCATGCGCGCCGGGGCGGAAGAAAACGGTACGGGCGGCGTTGATCCACTGGAGGCAATGCGCCCGGATCCGGACACGGACTGACGGGAAAGCAAAAAAGGCAGCGGGCCTTCCGCTGCCTTTTGTCCGTCCATGGCCGGTATTAAAAGCCAGTCTGCTGTTTCAATTGCTGCATGCTTTGTTTGGCGGACTGCACCTCGTTGTCGGGCGCATCCTTGGTTTGATACATGTTGCGCTGCTTCATCTGCTCGAACACGGCAAGTTGATCAGAGGAACATTCGGTCAGATTCCTGAGAAGAAGCTGCCGCAGATTTTCGCACGAGGCTTCTGTCACATCGCCCGCGTAATCCTTAACGAGCTGCTTTTCCTGGGAAAGGAAATCGGTGAGCAATTCCTGCTCTGTCATGTTGGGTCGGGTGCTGTTCATGCTAAGTCCTCCTTCTTATTGGTGGCTGTTGAGATAGTTCATCAGCGCGTCAAAATGCTGCTTGTGGTGCTGCGCCGCGCGATTGCTCAGGTCCTTAAGCGGCTGCTCAGTAAACCATTCGGTAAACATGCAGCATTTTTTGTACGCCAGCGCCTCGTGATGCATCTGATCCTGGATGATGCCGAGGTTTTTCGTATCGATCTGCGGTGCGCCGGCTTCTGTGTCCCAATTGAATGTAGCGTTCGGGTTGAACGTCTGTTGGTTGTTTGCCATTTTGCCCTCCTTGTATGGATGATTGATGGATTTAGTATTGCACGGCGCTGCGTTGATTATTATGATAGAAGCAGAACAGATTTGGAGGGAATTGTTTTTCCGAAATTTGAATATAAGAGAAGGAATTGGTAATTTTTGATGAAGAAGAACAAGGTCGGAAACACACCCATGGACGCTGGGCTCAAGTTCCTCACCGCAAAGGCGCGTACCGTGCGCGAAATGGAGGATCATCTGGATTCGCTCAACTACGGCGAATATGAAGTGTATCAGGTGGTCGAGCGTCTGAAAGAACTCGGATATTTGGACGATGCAAAGTACGCTGCGGATTTCGTTTCCACCCGCCTTGCGGCAAAGCCCGTCAGCCGCCGCAAACTCAGGGAGCAGCTTTATACGCATAAGCTGCCGAAGGATTTGATTGATGCAGCTATGGAACAGGTGACGGATGAAACCGAGTGGGCAGGTGCGCGCACCGTTGCAGAAAAGTTTGCCCGCCAGTTTTCGGCGCTGGAGTCGGAGGAGCGGAAACTGCGCACGATGCGCAGGCTCGTGGGGCGCGGGTTTGAATATGAGGCTTCGCGTGCAGCGCTTGAAGCCGTGTTCGGGGATGCGGAAGGCCTTTCAGCTTGCATAGGAGAGGATGATGACGAGGATTGACCCCGCCGCGCTGGCGGAGAGGCTTGCGGGGAACCCCCTTGCGCGACGCATTGTCGTTTTAGAGGAAACGCCCTCAACAAACCTTGCGGCAAAGGCGCTCGCAGCGCAGGACGCGCCATCCGGCACGCTTGTGCTCGCAAACCGGCAGACGGCAGGGCGCGGGCGGCGCGGCAGGGCCTGGCAAAGCGAAGCGGGCGCTGCGGTCTGCATGAGCCTGCTGCTGCGGCCGGAATTCCCGGCGGAGTGGGCGCCGCGCATTACGATCGCGGCGGCGCTCGGCGTTTGCCGCGCGCTCCGCGTGTTCGGTGCGGATGCGGCAATCAAGTGGCCGAATGATGTGTATGCAGGCGGCAAAAAGCTTTCCGGCATCCTTTCGGAGCTGGGAATGCAGGGCGGGGAACGCCCGTTTATCGTTTGCGGTATTGGCATCAATGTGGGGCAGCGCGCGTTTTCCGGAGAACTTGCGGAAACAGCGACGTCGCTCCTTCTTGAAACAGGGCATACGGTTGCGCTCGAGCGGGTGATTTCGGAAGTTGTGTGTGCGCTTGCGCCGCTTTTTCCCGCCTGCGGGGAGGATGCGGCCTATGCAGTGTTGATGGAAGAATACCGCCGCCTGTCCTGCACGTTGGGGCGACAGGTGAAGATAACGGGTGTGGATGGCGTCCGCTGCGGCAGGGCAGAGGGATTCGATGCATTGGGGCGGCTCCTTCTGCGCACGGCGGATGGTACGCTCCTTACGATTCAAGCCGGGGATGTTTCGCTTCGCAATGCGGAAAAATCGGAAGAAAGGGAGAAAGAATAAGCATGAGCAGGGGTATTACAGAGATTGCGGGAATCAAGGTCGGCCATTATACGGATGCGGCGGCAATGACAGGCTGCACGGCCGTTTTGTTCGAGGGAGGCGCGGTCGGAGGCGTGGATGTGCGCGGCAGCGCACCCGGAACGCGGGAAACGGATCTTCTGCGCGGGTATAACGTTGTGGAACGCATTCAGGCGGTGATGCTCTCGGGCGGCAGCGCATATGGGCTGGATGCGGCCTCCGGCGCAATGCAATATCTTGAAGAAAAAAATCTCGGCACGGATGTTGGCGTAGGCGTGGTACCCATCGTGCCTGCGGCGGTGATTTTTGATCTTGGCGTAGGCAGCGCGCATGTGCGCCCGGGCAGGGAGGAAGGATATTTTGCCTGCAGGGCGGCGACGGACGGCCCGGTGGAGACCGGCAGTGTGGGTGCAGGGACGGGGGCAACGCTCGGCAAAGCGATGGGGCCGGAGCATGCCGCAAAGGGCGGCGTAGGCACCGCGTGCATTACGCTTCCCGGAGGTGCAAAGCTTGCGGCGCTCGTGGTGGTGAATGCGCTTGGCGATGTTTACGATCCCGGAACGGGCGAGCTGATTGCAGCCGCTACGATAAACGGTGTGAAAACGCCCTGCCTGGGCGCGGCGGCGCTTGCCGGGGCTGGCTTTGGAAACACCACAATCGGCGTGATTGCAACGGATGCCGCGCTTACGCGTGAGGAGGCGAACAAGCTTGCCTCCATGGCGCACGACGGCCTTGCAATGGCGATCCGCCCGGTGCATACTTCCATGGATGGGGACACGATCTTCGGCGTTTCAACCTGTGCGCTTCCGCAGCAGCCTTTGCTGCCGATCCTGGCCGCTGCACCCACGGTGATGGCCATGGCGGTGCTTGATGCGGTCAAAAGCGCCGAAAAGCATGCCTAAGTGGGGCGCGGTTTGACATTTTAGCGATCTATGGTAGAATATTACATGGTAAAATTCAAAGGCATGGGAGTGAGCGCATGGTAATTGGAACCGGCATTGATATCATCGAAGTTGAGCGCGTAAAGAAGGCTGCGGCGAAGCCAGCGTTCCTTAAGATGGTGTTCACCCCGGCGGAACAGGCCTATTTTGAACGGTTTAATTTTGAACCGCAGACGATTGCAGGCACCTTTGCCGCCAAAGAAGCGACGGCAAAAGCGCTTTCCGTGGGCTTTCGGGGCATCAAGTGGACGGATATCGAGGTGCTGCACGATGAAAACGGCAAACCCTATGCCACGCTGCAAAATGCTGCGCTTTCGCGCATGCGGGAACTGACCGGGAAAACGGTGCATGTCAGCATTTCCCACATCAAGCAGCTCGCAGTGGCGCAGGCAATCGTTGAAGATTGAGTTTCGTTCTGCCAGGCGGGAGTAGTTCCCCGCCTTTTTTATGCGGCGGAAACCAAGGAAAGGAAACGGATGGACGGGTACACGCTGACAAAGGATAAAATCGCGGCGCTGCTTGGGCCGCGCAGGCGGGAAAGCAACAAGGGCGACAATGGCCACGGGCTTTTGCTCGCAGGCAGCGGTAGCATGCCGGGCGCAGCCTGCATGGCGGCAACGGCCGCTTTGCGCGCGGGCATTGGCACGCTGAAGGTTCTGTGCCCTGCATCTGCTGCCGCAGGTCTCTGCGCATTGCCGGAAGCCATGCTGGCCCCGCTCCCGGGCGAACGCTGGGATGCCTGCACGGAAGCGTTCCTGCGGTCGTATCTTGATGCGGCAACCTGCATCGCCATCGGCCCGGGCATGGGGCGTGCAGCGGAAACGGACGGTGTGCTCCGGCTTGTACTCTCTGCGGGAAAGCCTGTGGTCGTGGATGCGGACGGGTTGTTCGCGCTTGCGCGCAGCATAGAGGCGCGCGCTGCGCTCCATGACAAAGTGGTGCTCACGCCGCATTTCGGCGAGATGGCACGGCTCTTAGGCATCAGCATCCCTGAAGTGCGGGAAAACCAGGAGGCGCTCGCGTTGCGCTCGGCGGCGCAATGGGGCTGCACAGTGCTCTTAAAGGGCGCCCGCAGCGTGGTGGCTGCGCCGGACGGCCGTTTTGCGTGGAACGAAACGGGAAACCCCGGCCTTGCAAAGGGCGGCAGCGGCGATGTGCTCTCCGGCATTGCGCTTGCAATGCTTGGGCAGAAGCTTGCGCCATTTGATGCGGCATGCGCTGCTTCTTACCTGCTCGGCGCATCCGCAGACACGGCACTTGACCTTCTGCGCGAGCGGATGCTCATGGCGCGGGACGTGACGGAAATGATCGAATTAACGCTGCAAAACAGCGTGTATCAACCCAAATAACGAAAAGGAGAAATTGCTGTGCTGATTTTAAAAAACGGAAGGCTTTTGACCATGGCCGGCCCCGAATTCGTGGGGGACATTGCGGTGGAAAACGGAAAAATCGCTGCAATCGGTGAAAACCTGCTTGCAGAAAACGCTGAAGTGCGGGATGTTTCGGGCTGCTATGTCCTGCCCGGCATCGTGGATGCCCATTGCCATATCGGCATGTGGGAGGACGGCATGGGCAGGGAAGGCTCGGACGGCAACGAATGCACGAACCCGGTCACACCCGAGCTGCGCGCAATCGACGCCATCAACCCATATGACCGCTGCTTTACGGAGGCTTGCGCTGCGGGCGTTACGACCTGCGTCACAGGCCCCGGCAGTGCAAACGTTGTAGGCGGGCAGTTCGTGGCCGTCAAAACCGCGGGCGACTCCGTAGAGGATATGACCCTGCGCTTCCCGGTTGCGATGAAGGCCGCCTTCGGCGAAAACCCAAAGCGCGTATATGGAAGCTCAGACAAAACACCGCAGACGCGTATGGCAACGGCTGCAATTCTGCGCAAAGCCCTTTTGGATGCGCAGGAATACGGTCGGAAGCTGGAGGAGGCGAAGGACGATCCCGCAAAGCGCCCTGCACGCGATTTCGGCAGGGAGGCGCTGCTCGCCGTTGTACGGCGGGAGCTTCCGCTCAAAATTCACTGCCATCGCGCGGATGACATCCTGACCGCGATCCGCATCGCAAAGGAATTCAACATCCGCTTTACGCTGGATCACTGCACGGAAGGCTACCTGATTCCGGAGCATTTAAAGCGCGCCATCGCCGAACAGGGTGCCGGCATCATCGTGGGACCGCTTCTTTCCGAACGCAGCAAAATTGAACTGAAAAACCTTTCGTTTGCTGCGCCCAAGGCGCTCTACGACAATGGCATCGAATTCGCGATGATGACGGATCATCCCGTTATCCCGGAACAATACCTGCCCGTGTGCGCGGCGCTCGCCGTACGGGAAGGTTTGCCGGAGGAAGCGGCGCTCCGTTCCATTACGATCAATGCGGCGCGCATCGTCGGCATTGACGACCGCGTGGGAAGCCTTGAACCCGGAAAGGATGCGGATGTCGCCGTGTTCAACGGACACCCGCTCGATTTCCGCGCGCGCTGTGTGCTGACGCTCGTAAACGGAAAAATTGCCCACGAGGAATGAGCTGAAACAAAAATGCGCCTGATGGAAGAAAAACAGGCGGTGCGCCGTGCGGTGCGCACGCGCCTTCATGCACAGCCTCCGGCGGAGCGCGCGCTGCGTTCCGCCGATGCCTGTGCGCAGATCATTGCGTATCCCGCGTTTCAGCGGGCGGCTGTGCTGCTTGCCTATTGCGCCATGCCGCAGGAGTGTGATCCGGCCCCGGCGGTTCTCGCTGCACGTGCGGCAGGCAAGCGCATTGCCTTTCCACTGTGCTTGCCGGGGAACCGCCTTGCGTTGTATGAACCGCTTGCGCCGGATGCGCTTGCACCAGGGAAATATGGCATCCTGGAGCCGGTTCCGGATCGGTGCAGGGCTGTTTTTCCTGCGGAGATAGAATTTGCTGTCATCCCCGGTGTGGCGTTCGGACGGGATTGCAGCCGCCTTGGCCAGGGGGCAGGATATTATGACCGTCTGCTGCCGGAGCTTTCCTGCCCGAAAGCGGGCCTTGCGTTCGATTTTCAGGTGCTGGAGAGGGTTCCGCGTGAGGAATGGGATGTAAAAATGGATCTAATTGCGGAAAACAATGGAATTATTGTTAATAAAATGTATTCATGCTTGTAAGCAGGGATAAAACAATGATAAAATACTTTGAATCCATTTGTGGAGGAAAGCATTGCGCATCATAGCCGGCACAAAGCGCGGGCAACCCATCGCAGCGCCGAAAGGCCGCGATACGCGTCCCACGCTTGACAGGGTCAAGGAATCGCTTTTTGGCATTATCCAGTTCGAGATTGCGGGAAAAACCGTGCTCGACCTGTTCGCAGGCTCAGGAAATCTGGGCTTGGAAGCGCTTTCCCGGGGCGCTGAGCATGCCGTGTTTAACGATGCGGCGCGCGAGAGCGCTGCGGTTGTGCGCACAAACGTTGAAAAACTGGGCTTTTTGCGGCAATCCACCATATATTCGCTGGATTACCGCGCGGCAATTCAAGCTGCGGCGCGTGCAGGGTTCCGATTCGGGCTCGTGTTTCTTGATCCGCCGTATCGTGCGGGGCTTTTGGAAGAAACGCTTGCCGCGCTGAAAACGGCAGGCGTGCTTGCTCCGGGCTGCCGCATCATCGCAGAGCATGCGGCGAACCTCCCGCCCGAAACGCCTCCAGGATTCACGCTTTGCGACCGAAGGAAATATGGGATTGCGGGTCTTTCCATCTTCGAGGAGGAGCGTGCATGAAAAAGGCGGTATTCGCCGGGTCGTTCGACCCGTTTACCATCGGCCATATGGATGTGCTGCGCCGCGCGGCGGCGCTGTTCGACGAGGTGCATGTGGGCGTGCTCGTTAACCCGGAGAAGCATCCGCTGTTTTCTCCGGAGGAACGCTGCGCAATGATCCGCTCTGCCGTGCGCAAAGCAGGGATCGATAACGCGCCCGTTTCGGTATTTTCGGGACTTCTGGTGGATTTTGCGCGCCTTGCGGGTGCAGCATATAACGTGCGCGGCCTTAGAAACGGCGTGGATTTTGATTATGAATATTCCATGGAATATTTTAACCGCAGGCTTTCGCCGGAGCTTGAAACCGTTTATCTTGCATCCGACCCTGCACACGTACACATCAGCTCGAGCGCCGTGCGCATGCTGATGGCATCCGGAGCCGATATAAGCGGGCTTGTGCCCGATCAAATATGTAAAATAATCGCAGAAAGGGTCAGAAGCGATGAGCAATAACACGCAAAACATGCAGATTTTTACCATTATCGGCCAGCTTGAAGATATGATCGAGCGCAGCCCGAGGCCGAAACTCGGCAACGGAGCAAACAAGCGCGTGATCGATGCGGAGGAGATGATCGATCTTCTGGGAGACCTCAAGGTAACCATTCCGGAGGATATCCGCCGCGCGAACAGCGTGATGATTGAATCCCAAACGATGATCGACAATGCAGATGAGCATGCACGCGACGTTGTGGCAAACGCGCAGGAAGAGGCCGACAGGCTTATTGCGCAGGCACACGCTGCTGCGGATGACATTGTGGAGAAGGCGAAGCAGGAATACGAACGCCTTGTGCAGGAAGATGAGATCTATCAGGAAGCGCAGCGGCGCGCCGAACTTCTTGCCAAGAAGGCGGAAGCGAACGCAAGCCTTGTGTTTGAAAACGCAAAATGCTATGCGGACGACGTTTTGAAAGACCTCGAGAGCTTCCTTGGCGAATATAAGCAGCTCGTTGCGCTCAACCGGAAGGATCTTGATGCGCGTACCCAACAGAGCGAACCGGCTGCCCCCGCAGCGCCGCAGCCGGAATACCAACCTGCCGCTGATCAGACGGCAGCCCCGCAGCCTGCGCGCCGGAGGGCGAAGCCCGCGCCTGAACCGATTGATGAGGCATATGATGATGGCTTCGATGATGAAGACGAGTTTGAGGATGACGCAAAAGGCGGCTTCCTGAGCGGTCTGTTCAAACGCAAGAAGAAAGTCGAGGACATTGATTTCGACGACGAAGAAGAATAAGCCCGGGTTCAGGCCGCGGATTACAGGAGCGGCTCCTGCGATGGTTGCAGGGGCCGCTTTTTTATGTTTATTTTCGTGTGCGCAGGCGTTTGCGCTTTCCCGCTATGGCCGAGAACAACAGAACCGTCCCCACGCCGAGCAGCGAAACGGCAAAGATGGCCGTTGCGGTAAGCGCGTTTTCCGCTAGCGTTTCCCCGCTGACTGCACCCGCGTGTGCTGCGCCGGGGAAGCAGACGGGAAAGAGAAAATAACACAGAAGGGCAGCGAGCACACCCTGTGCAAGCTTGAGCGGAAGATATTGCTTGAGCTTGACAGGCAGGAACAGCATGGATTGCGCGGCAATACACAGCCCGCCGAAGGAGAAGAGAAACGCGCCCGCGCTTGCGGCTGTGCGCAGCGGCAAACCGGCCTCTGCAAGCGCTTTTGAGCCGGCTGTCATTTCAAGCATCCCCGTGAATACGGCCTCCGCAAGCGCCCCATTGCTGCCAAGCAGGGCAAGGAGGGTCCGAAACGGCCAGAGCAGCACAGCCATTGCACCCGTGGCTGAAAGCAGGCGCGTAAGGACAAGAAAGAAGATGATTGTTCCGCAGATGGAGAGCAGGGAGGAAACGGATTCCGCGATACTTGCGGCAAACAGGCGCGTAAAAGGGAGCGCCTGCTCCGGTGCGCTTGCAGTGAGCACAGGTGCGTAGGCTTTTCGCACAAGAAACACGGTGAGAAGCGCTGAAAGCAACTGTGCGGTTAAAATGGGGAACGCAGCTTGCGGCGCACCAAGCATGCCGGTTGCGAACGCGCCCGCAATATACATGGGGCTGATGGTGTTGAGCGAAGCGGCAAGGCAGGTAAGCCCGGCATCCACATCACCATCCGCTGCGTATTGGGAAGAAAGACGCGCGCCGCCCGGTGCACCCGAAACGAAAGCAAGCGCGAAAAGCGCCGCAGCGTTGCCTCTTTGCAGCGCGCCCATCTGACGCATCAGGGAGGTACACACAAAAAACGGCAGAAGCGCGGGCATGACGGAATCCCGCCACAGCGAGAAGCCCTCCCGCGCAGCCGCCATGGCATCCGAGTTGAATGCGATGAGAAGCGCGCATGTGAGCGCGCAAAAAAACAAAGCAAGTTTTCTTTTCATGCTTTATCCTATGCGCGGCAGGGTGTGGATATGGTTTCAATACAAATGCAGGTTTCAATTTAAACGATCAGCAGTGGGCGTGAAAATTCGCTGCTTGCGGCCTCCGGCGCGGGAGCGGCCATGGAAGAAAGTTCACCTGCAAAAAGGTCGAGATCAAACTGTTCTTTTGCCATGCCGTTGAGCGCGGCATAGTCCTGATAACCGGAGACGACCGGGAGCGAAGCGCATTCGGAAAGCGCGGAAAGCAGCGCAAGCGCATCCCGACGCACGCCGAGCACGCGCAGGTAACGCGGCGCGGGATGGCGGGCAACAAACGCTTTATCCACGCCGAGAAGCGCATGCATGGCAATACGCCGGAGGCGCGCAAGCGTGTAACGTTTCGTTTTGACGGCGGCAAGGAAGGCAGGATAATCCGTGCAGGAGCGCGCTTTTTCGTACAGTACGTTTTCCAACCCTTCACTGACATCCGGGAGGGAGGCAAGCGTTGTGCGCGTATCCCTGCGCAATGCATACAGGATTGCATCGGAAAGGTGCGCAGCGTTTTTGGGCGCATGGAGCGCCATGACTGCGGCTTCGATTTCCGCGGCGACCTGCGCCGGCGCGGCATTGCGCAGCAAAAGCATATCGCAGCGTTCGGCGGCTTCACGCAGGGCGGAAGCGCTCGCAAAGCCGGTTTTTGCACTGGCGCACGGAGCATCGTGCGCTGCGCCCGTGCGGGGGACGGCAATGGGCGAAATGTCCGGCGCAATGCTTGCGAGCGCCCGCAGATATTCGATTGCAAGAATGTTGTTGGGCGAGGCAAACGCTTCCGCATTCCCGGCATCGGGTGCAATTTCCGTATAGGCGCGCGCGCGGGCGGCAGGAAAGGAAAGCCCCTGTTTGAGATAAAAGGCAATTCTGCGTTCGGGCACGTCCGAATCCGTTCCTCCGGCGGAGGAAAAGGCCATTGAAGAAAGCAGGGCAAGATCCGCATGTTCTGCGCCGAAAGCGAGCGCGCAGATGAGCCCGGTGCCTGCAAGCAGCGCAACGCCGCCGCGGGCAAAGCGTTCCGCACTTGCACAGGCAAACGCTGTGGGCAGCTCCAAAACCAGATCCGCTCCATGGCACAGCGCCCAGCGTGCGCGGGCAAACTTATCGAACGCGGCCGTATCCCCACGCTGCACGAAGCTGCCGCTCATGGCTACGATCGCATGCGTACAGCCGGAAAGCCGCTTCGCGCAGGAAAGATGGTATGCATGCCCGTTGTGAAACGGATTGTATTCTGCGATAATGCCGACCGCGTGCATGGAGTCCTCCCAAAGAAAGCGTATTGCAGCATGATTATAGCATAAAGTGGGGCGGTATACGGAAGAAACTGCAATTTCTCCTGCAAAATTGCCGGTTTCGGTAGGCGAAAAGCGTTTCTTGTGCTATAATAACCAAGTTAGAGCAAAATGCTCACCGAACACAAGAGTTTCGAAAGGAGATCATTCCAAAATGTCCGTTCTCGACAAGATCAAAGTGAAAGCCAAAGCCGACGTGAAACATGTCGTGCTGCCCGAGGGCGAGGAAGAACGCACCATCCGCGCGGCGGAGATCATCACCAAAGAAGGCATTGCCAAGCTGACGCTTCTGGGCAACCCTGAAGCCATCAAGGCAAAGGCGGAAACGCTCGGCGTGTGTCTCTCGGGCGTTGATGTTGTGAATCCCGCTGCCTCGCCCGATTTCGGACGCTATGCGAATGAGTTTTATGAAATGCGCAAGGCCAAGGGCATGACCCCCGAAAAGGCCGAAGCCACCATGAAGGACACCATGTTCTTTGGCGCGATGATGCTGTATGACGACAAGGTGGATGGCATGGTCGCCGGCGCGATCTGCACCACAGCCGCAACGCTGCGCCCGGGCCTGCAAATCATCAAAATGGCTCCCGGCATGAACACCGTGTCGAGCTGCTTCATTATGGAACTCCCCAACAAGGCCTATGGCGACGATGGCGTGATGATTTTTGCGGACTGCGCAGTGAACATTGTTCCCACGGCAGAACAACTCGCTTCCATCGCAGTCGCTTCCGCGGAAACCGGAAAGGTGCTCTGCGGCATCGATCCGCGCGTTGCAATGCTTTCCTTCTCCACCAAGGGCAGTGCGAAGCATGAAAATGTGGACAAGGTGGTTGCGGCGACGGCAATGGTCAAGGAACTTGCGCCGAACCTCAATGTGGATGGCGAGCTTCAGGCAGATGCGGCTCTTGTTGAGAAGGTCGGCCAGCTCAAGTCTCCCGGAAGCCCCGTTGCGGGCAAAGCGAACGTCCTTGTGTTCCCGGATCTTCAGGCCGGCAATATCGGCTATAAGCTCGTGCAGCGCCTTGCGGGCGCAGAGGCTACGGGCCCGATCTGCCAAGGCTTCCGCAAGCCCATCAACGACCTCTCCCGCGGCTGCAGCGTGGAGGACATCGTGTCTGTTGTTGCCATCACGGCTGTACAGGCGCAGAACCTGGTGAAATAAGAGGGGGAAAGAAGCATGAAAGTACTGGTCATCAACGCGGGAAGTTCCTCGCTGAAATATCAGCTGATCGACGTTGACAACGGCAACGTCATCGCAAAGGGCCTCTGCGAGCGCATCGGCATCGGCGGTTCCATGCTGACCTATAAACCGGCCGGCGGAGACAAGCACGAATTTAAGCAGGACATGAAAGACCATACCGATGCGATCCGCATGGTGCTCGACGCGCTGGCCGATCCCGAAATCGGCGTTGTAAAGAGCATGGATGAGATCGATGCAGTTGGCCACCGCATTGTTCATGGCGGCGAGAAGTTCGCAAAGTCCGCGCTCATCACCGATGAACTGATCGAGGCCGTCAAGAGCCTTACGGATCTTGCGCCGCTGCACAACCCCGCGAACCTTATGGGCATCGACGCCTGCCGCGCCATCATGCCCAACACGCCGATGGTTGCCGTGTTCGACACCGCATTCCACCAGACCATGCCGCCGGAAGCGTTCCTGTATGGCCTGCCTTATGAAGCATACACCGAGCTCATGGTGCGGCGTTACGGATTCCACGGCACTTCGCATTTTTATGTTTCCCGCAGGGCCATGGAAAAACTTAACATGCCGGCGGAGGATACGCGCATCATCACCTGCCACCTGGGCAACGGTTCCAGCATTGCGGCCGTGAAGGGCGGCAAGTGCATCGATACCTCCATGGGCCTCACTCCGCTTGAGGGCGTTCCGATGGGCACCCGCTGCGGCGACATGGATCCGGCGATCGTGACTTATTTGATGGAGAAGCTCGACCTTGACAAGAAGGGCATCGACACCTATATGAACAAAAAGAGCGGCGTGCTGGGCATTTCCGGCGTGTCGAGCGATTTCCGCGATCTGGATGAGGCTGCGAAGGCGGGCAACGAGCGTGCAAAACTTGCGCTTAAAACCTTTGCGTACAAAGTTAAGAAATACATCGGCGCATATGCTGCGGCGCTCGGCGGCGTGGATGCGATCGTGTTCACGGCGGGTGTCGGCGAGAACGACCGCGCGATCCGCGAAGCGATTGCGGGCGACCTTGGGTATCTCGGCGTGGAGTTTGACCGCGAGGCCAATCTGACCTGCCCGCGCGGCGAAGAAGCCGAAATCAGTGCGAAGGGCAGCCGCGTAAAGGTGTTCGTGATCCCGACGGATGAAGAAATGGTGATTGCGCGCGACACTGCGGCGCTTGCTGCAAAATAACGCCCGAAAACGGCATGAATCCGAAAAATATTGTTGACAAACAATAGGGCAATGGATAAAATAAACGAGGTTGACTTTCAATGAAAATACCCGTAGCTTTGGAGTTGAAACTCCCCGGGCACATCGGCGCATTTCATGCGTCGGAGCCCTTCGCGGACATGGAATATTTGGGCCGCACCCTTCGGTTTGCCGCCCCGGTTTCGGTGGACGCGGAATACGTGTTTGACGGCAGCGGGTTTTCCGTGAAAGGAACTTTGAAAACTTCGCTGCATTCCCAATGCGCACGCTGTGCAAAGGAATTTGAGGAACCGTTTGAAACGAAGTTCGACGAGCGTTTTGAAAAAAATGCAGACGAGGACGGTGAGTGCTACGGTTTTTCGGGCGAGGAACTTGATGTCAGCCAAATGCTCCGTGATGCGATCCTGCTCAACATGCAGCCTTACAGCGTGTGCAGGCCGGACTGCCGCGGGCTATGCCCCGTTTGCGGGTGCGATTTGAACACAGCGCAGTGCGCCTGCGCGCAGGAAGCGGCCGAGGAAGAACCTCCTTCGCCCTTCGCCGCGCTCAGGACGCTGTTGAACGACGATAAGGAGGTGTAACCATGGCAGTCCCCAAGAGAAAAACTTCGAAGGCGAGGCGCGATGCGCGCAGGGCGAACTGGAAACTTTCCATCCCCGGCATCGTGGAATGCCCGCAGTGCCATGAGCCCAAGCTGGCTCATCGGGTATGCAAAAAGTGCGGCTATTACGATGGCAAGCAGGTCGTCAAAGTGGAAGATCAGAAGGCGTAACGCAGTTTGATCCTGATTTGCAAGGCAGGGGCTTTTTCCCGTAACCGGGGGGAAGCCCTTTTCCTGTGCCGTGCGCTTTGCGGTTTGCAATCTTGCGTGCGGAGTGGTAAAATCAAGCATAATACTTGTTTATTGAGGACTGATTTACAATGATTCGGATTATTATGGATGCGTTCGGCGGCGACAACGCACCGGCGGCGGTCGTTGCGGGTGCTGCGCTTGCGCTTAACCGCTTTAACGACATTACCATCACCCTTTGCGGCAGGGAGGACGCCGTCCGTGCGGAACTTCAAAAGCACAGCTTTGACGCACAGCGCATGGCTGTGCTCGACGCTTCCGAGGTGATCGACTGCCACGAAGCGCCCACGCTTGCCATCAAGCGCAAGAAGGATTCTTCGCTTGTGAAATCGCTTGCGGAGGTTGCAAACGGCGAGGCAGACTGCGTTGTTTCCGCAGGAAGCACTGGCGCGCTTTTGACCGGTGCAACGCTTATTGTGCGGCGCATGAAAGGCGTGAAGCGCCCGGCGCTTGCGCCGCTGCTGCCGACGCGCACGGGAGGATGGCTGATGCTGATCGACTGTGGGGCGAATGCAGATTGCAAACCATCTTACCTGCAGCAGTTCGCGGTGATGGGGTCCGCTTACATGAAGGGCGTCATGGGCCTTGAAAGCCCGCGCGTGGGCCTTCTCAACAACGGTGCGGAAGCTGAAAAAGGCAATGAGCTCACCAAGGCCGCATACCCGCTGATTCAGGCTGCACCGGTGAATTTCGCAGGCAACTGCGAGGCGCGGGACATCCTTTCCGGCAATTACGACGTGTTGGTGTGCGACGGGTTCTCCGGCAATGTGGTGCTCAAATACACGGAGGGCCTTTCCGCAACGATCCTTGCCATGCTTAAGGAAGAACTTATGGCAGACCCGCGGGCAAAGCTTGGCGCACTGCTCGCAAAGCCCGCGTTCCGGCGGATGAAAAAGAAGATGGACTATACCGAACATGGCGGCGCGCCGTTGCTTGGCGTAAACGGCGGGGTCATCAAGGCGCATGGCAGTTCGGATGCAAAGGCATTCTGCTCTGCCGTGATGCAGGCAAGGCGCTTTGCACAGGCGGACGTAAACGGTGCAATCAGCGCTGCGATTACCGCTTTGCCCGTGGTAGAGGATTGACAGAGCGCACCGTTAAAGTTAAACTTAAATTATAATTGCCGGGTATGCCGGCGGATTTATATTGGAATCATTTGGAAAGGCGGTATTAATTCATGGAATTTGAAAGCGTACGCGCTGCAATCGCAAAGCAGCTTGACCTCCCGGAGGAGGAGATTACGATGGAATCCAGGCTCATTGAAGACCTGAAGGCCGATTCCCTTGACATCGTGGAACTTATTATGGATCTGGAGCAGCAGTATGGCGTGCAGATCCCGGATGACGAGTTGCCCAACATCCACTGCGTGGGTGACATCGTGAAGTACGTGCAGAAATAACTAAGGGGTTCGCTGATACCCGCATCGCCGATGCGGGTTTTTGGCATGTGGAGGTAAGCTTGGAATTTCAGCGAAGAAAGACGCTTAATGCCTTGGAGGAGCGGCTTGAATACCGCTTTCACGATCTGGCGCTGCTGGATACGGCGCTCACCCATACGTCCTATGTAAAAGGGGATGGGCGCGCCAGCGCACACAACGAAAGGCTGGAGTTTTTGGGAGATGCAGTACTGGAACTGTGCACGAGCGAATATCTGTACCTGCGCTTCCCGGATTATGATGAAGGCGCAATGACCCGCCTTCGGGCGCAAGCGGTTTGCGAGGGCGCGCTGTATGAGGTGGCGCGGGAATACGGCCTCGGGGCAATGCTCCTGCTCGGCCGCGGAGAGGATCATTCCGGCGGCAGGGAGAAACCGTCCATTCTTTCGGATGCGGTGGAGGCGGTGATCGGCGCTTTGTATATTGACGGAGGCATGGAGGTCGCAAAGGGATTCATCATGCGGTTTGTTCACAATAGCGTGGCGGACGCGATGGCCGGGCGGCTGATCAAAGACCACAAAACTATGCTTCAGGAATATGTGCAAAAGCGCCACATGGGCCAGATCGTTTACGAACTTACAGGCAGCAGCGGCCCCGACCACAACAAGACCTTTACCATGCGGGTGCTTGTCGCGGGGGAGACCGCAGGCATTGGGGAAGGCCGCACAAAGCAGGAAGCGGGGCAGCAGGCGGCGCGCGCGGCGCTCATTGAATTCGGCGTGATCCACGCTGCGGATTGAAGCGGAAAAGGTTTGGTATACGCGATTGAGACTGATTAAGCTTGAGATAAACGGGTTTAAATCCTTTGCCCGGAAGACGGAGATCGAATTTGAAAAGGGCGTGACGGCCATTGTCGGCCCCAATGGAAGCGGCAAGAGCAACATCGCAGACGCCGTGCGCTGGGTGCTTGGCGAACAGAGCGCGCGCGCTTTGCGCGGCGCAAAGATGGAAGACGTCATTTTCAACGGCACGGAACAAAAAAAGCCGCTTGCATACTGTGAGGTATCGCTGACGTTTGACAATGCGGACGGAAAGCTGAATACAGAGTTTGCGGAAGTTACCGTGACACGGCGCGTTTACCGTTCCGGAGAAAGCGAGTATCTCATCAACCGCGCGGCGTGCCGTTTAAAGGACATCGGCGAAGTGTTCCGGGACACGGGCATCGGGAAGGAAGGATATTCCATCATTGGCCAGGGGCGCGTGGAAGAAATTCTTTCCAACAAATCGAGCGAACGGCGCAATGCTTTTGAAGAAGCGGCGGGCGTGATGAAGTACCGCGTGCGCAAAGAGGATGCGGAACGCAAACTGGAAAACACAAAGAAGAACCTTCAGCGCCTCGGAGACATTTTGGAAGAGCTTGGGAATCAGGTGGGGCCACTTGAAGAGCAGAGCACGGCGGCGCGTGAATATCTGCGTCTTAGGGATGAACTCAAGGAAATCGAAATCAACGTTTTTCTATACCAGTATGATAAATTAAACGAGCGCCTTTCAGGCCTTGCGGAAACGCTTGCCCAGCTTTCCGGCGAGATTGAAAAAAACGCTGCGCTGGAGGGAAGCCTCGGCACGGACTGCGCGGCTTTGGAAGAACGCGAACGCGCGCTTTCCGGCGCAATCAGCGAGCTGCAGAACAAGCTGCTCGCCCTTACCTCCGGCGTAGAGGCAAAAACCGGTGAATCGCGTGTAGTTCAGGAGCGCACGGAAAACCTTTTAAAGGAGCGCGAACGTCTGCTTTCGCGCGTTGCGGAAAACGAAGCGCGCGAAAAGGAACTTTCGGGCAGCCTTGCGGCGCGCGAAGGCGAGCTTTCCGGCAACGCGGGGCGGCAAACGGCGGAGCGGGAGGCGCTTGGCGTGCTTACCGAAAAGCTCAGCGCAATGGCAGGGGAAATTGAGCAAAAAGAAGCGCTGTTGGAGCGGCAGAAGCGCGAGATGATCGAGGCGATGAATCGCATCTCTGATGCGAAAAGCATGCTTTCCCGCTTTGAAGCGATTCGCGGTACGCTGGAGGAGCGGCTTTCTGCCATTGACGGTGAGGAAGCGGCGCTAAAGGAGAAAGCGGAAAAGCTGCATGCGGAACATGCGCAGGCGCAGGCACAGTTTGACGCGGTAAAATCTGCGCGCACGGCATGCGAGGCGAACCGGACAGCGGCCATCGCATCGCTGAATGAAACAAACCAGCGCCTGCGTGAAGCGCGCGAGTCTGTGCGTGCGACGGAGCAGCAGATGGAGGCGGGAAAATCCCGCCTGAAGGTGTTGGAGGAAATGAAGCGCGCGCACGAGGGCTATTACGCGAGCGTGCGCAACGTACTCCGTGACAGCGGACGCGATTTTGAACTGAAAAAGCGTATGGAGGGCGTAGTTGCCGAGTTGATCCGCGTGCCGAAGGAATATGAAACGGCAGTGGAAATGGCGCTTGGATCGGCGTTGCAAAACATTGTGACGCCAACGGAGCAGGACGCGAAGTATGTGATCGAATACCTGCGGCGCAAGGAATACGGGCGCGCCACGTTGTTGCCCATTTCGGCGATGCGCCCGCGCACGTTGGAGGCGAACGAGCGTGAGGCCTGCCGGGTGGATGGCTTTTTGGGAGTAGCCTCCGAACTTGTGGGGTATGATGCAAAATACAGGGGTGTGTTTGAAAACCTGCTTGGCCGCACGGTCATCGTGCGGGATCTTGATGCGGGCATCGCAGTCAACAAGCGGGCGCGTGGCGCATTTCGGATCGCAACGGTGAAGGGCGACATCATCAATCCGGGCGGCTCCATGACAGGCGGAAGCGTGCAGAAGCGTGAGTTCAGCCTGATCGGCCGCGAGCGGGAGATCGAGGAACTGAAAAAGCGCATGGCGTCCCTTGCCGAGGGGCTTGCAGCGCAAACTGCGGAGGCGGAGGCTGCGGAGGCTTCTCTCAGCGGCGCAAACGCGGCTGTTGAAGCTGCGGCGGAAGCGCTGCATAAAAAGGACGTGGAGCTCGCAACGCAAAAGGAAAAGCTCGACATTATTTTAAACTATGTGGACGAGGCGCAGGAGGAGCTGAAGGAAACGGAGCTTGAACGCGCACAGATACGGGATAATATCGAAAACATCGATGAACAGCGCCGTGCGGCGGAGACGGACCGGGAGGGCCTCGAAGAGGGGAATTTTGCCACGCAGGAAGACATTAAGAAAACGCAGGAGGCGCTTGCGGCGCTGCGCGCGGAGCATGCGGCGGAAACCGAGCGCGCAACCGAGCGGCGCGTTGCGCTTATGGCGCTTGAAAAGGAAGGCTCCGCGGCAGAGAACGAGCGTGCGCGCATGCGGCGCGAGCTTGCGCAGGTCGGCGCCGCCATTGAGGCAGACCGGCGTGCAGCGGAGGAAGCGCTGGCAAAATTCGGAGAGATGCGCAATGCGCTTTCCGCCATCGATGGAACCATTGATGCGGAGCGCAGGGAAGTTGATGCGCATACCGACCGGCTGCATGCAATGGAAAATGAGCGCGCGAAGCATTTGAATGCGCTAGATGAACTGCGCGCACGGCGGGAAGCCGTATCGACCGAGCTTGGGGACATGCGGGAACGCAGCCACAAGGCGGAGCTGAACCAAAGCCGCACGCAGATGGAGCTGCAAACCATGCAGGATCGCATTTGGGAGGAATATGAGCTTACCTACGAAAATGCACAGCCGTTCCGAAGGCAGATTGCCGTCACGGCCTCGCACATTCGGGTGGACGAGCTGAAAAAAGCCATTCGTGCGCTCGGCGATGTGAACGTGAGCGCGATTGATGATTACAAAAATGTGAAGGAACGCTATGAGAGCCTGAGCACACAGTGCAACGATCTCATGCAGGCGGAGGCGGATCTGCAGAAGCTCATCGGCGAGCTTGTAGCCACGATGGAGACAGAGTTCCGCAAGCAGTTCGAGCGCATCGGCGAGAACTTCACCACAACGTTCACAGAACTCTTTGGCGGCGGAAAGGCGGAGCTGCTGCTTTCCGACAAAAATGACATCCTCAACTGCGACATTGACATTATCGCGCAGCCGCCGGGAAAGAAATTACAGTTGCTTTCCCTGCTTTCAGGCGGCGAGCGGGCGCTTACGGCCATCGCGCTGCTGTTTGCGATGCTCAAACTCAAACCCACGGCATTCTGCATCCTGGATGAGATCGAAACCTCGCTGGACGAGGTGAACGTTTCCAACTTTGCGGAATATGTGAAGCGCTATTCCGAGGATACACAGTTTATCCTGATCACGCACCGCAAGGGCAGCATGGAGGTCTGCAATGCGCTCTATGGCGTGGCGATGGAGGAGAAAGGAATCTCAAAGATCGTGTCCGCGCGGTTTAACGAGAGTGCGTAAAGCACATTGATTTTCGGTAAAAATGGTTTTGAAAGGGGAAGTGCATGGAAAAGAAGCAGGGCTTTTTTGAAAAACTGAAGAAGGGGCTTTCCAAAACGGGCGGCGGGCTGTTCGCAAGCCTGTTCTCCGGGGACGAGCGCATCGATGCGGACTTTTATGACGAACTGGAGGAGGCAATGATCGTTGCCGACATGGGTATGGCGACCGCCGGAACGCTGCTTGAAGCGCTGGAAAATGCGGTTTCGGAGCAAAAACTTAAAACGCGCACAGAGGCGCGCGAAGCGCTTGCCGGGATCCTTGCGGGCTGCATGCGCCCGGAGCGTGCCTTCCTCCCGGAAGGAGAACCTGCGGTGCTTCTCATCGTGGGCGTAAACGGCGTAGGAAAAACAACCTCCATCGGCAAGATGGCGGCGCATTATAAATCCGAAGGGCGCAAGCCTATGATGGCGGCGGCGGATACCTTCCGCGCGGCGGCGGCGGAGCAGCTTTCCGTTTGGGCGGAGCGTGCGGGCGTCCCGATCATCAAACATGGCGAAGGGGCAGATCCGGCGGCCGTGGTGTTTGATGCGATTGCCTCCTTCAAGGCAAAAGGGTGCGACCTGCTGCTGTGCGATACGGCGGGAAGGCTTCATAACAAGAAGAACCTGATGAGCGAGCTTGAAAAGATCCGCCGTGTAATTGCCCGGGAGCTTCCCGGTGTGCATACGGAGGTGCTGCTTGTGCTCGACGCCACAACGGGGCAGAACGCCATTGCGCAGGCGCGCGTGTTCGGAGAATCTGCCGGGCTCACGGGCGTTGTGCTCACCAAGCTTGACGGCACTGCAAAGGGCGGCATGACGGTTGCCATCAAGCAGGAGCTGGGGCTTCCGGTGCGCTTTGTAGGCGTGGGGGAAGGCATTGACGATCTGCAGCCCTTCGATGCAGATGCCTTTGCCCGGGCGTTGATTGGCGCGTAAACGCAGCCAGAGGTCTGCTCGGTGAACAGGGCCGCTCTTATGCCATAGTAGGAATGCATAATGAGCGTAAATCCTGCGTTGAGCGCAGCGGACGGCAGCTCGGATAAAAATCGGAGGCCTGGTGTGAGAGAAATGCGAGCACAAGGGCGCTGAAGCTGTTGAAACGAGTTTTTGGAGGTGCGTATAATGCCCCTTTACCACGGCAGCCCGCAGGGCGGGATCGGGATGCTTCAACCGAGCCTTTCCCAACATGGAAAGGCTTATGTTTATTTCAGCACAAACCCGGTGATTGCGGCGATGTATGCGTTCAATCCGCTGCCTGCGCCGCATGCGTTCTTCCCTTATGGGTTTGACCGGGAAGGACGGCTGATCTACGAGGAATATTACGAAGGCCAGTTTGAACAGCTTTACGGCAGACGCGAGGGCTTTTTGTATGAATGCGACAACGTGCCGGACGCTTTCAACCCAACGCAGATTCCGCATGTATTGGTGAGCGCAGCGCCCGTGCCGGTCAGCCGCTGCACCCGCATTCCGGATGTGGCGGAATATCTCCGCGCGCGGGCCGGGGAAGGGAAGCTGCGCATCTTCCTTTATGAGGAAATGCGGACGCTGGGCCGCCTGCCGCGCGTCACACGCATGATCCGCGAGGACATGAAAGCGCAGAGGCTGTGTGAGCACCCGGAGCATCCTCTGTCAAAGTTCTACCGGGCGCATTTTCCGGAACTGTTTGAAGAAACGGAGCGAATGAAATGACGATTGAAATTTCCCTTTGGAGTGCGGTGACGCTCGCGGCATTGCTGCTGCCGAATTTGCTGTATGTGTTTTTTAAGCCTGTGAACCCGGAAAAGGCAGAGCCGCCCAAACCGTTTTTTGGCTGGCTGGAACAGCTTGGCCGCATGGGCTGCATCCTGCTGATGTGCGTCAACATTGGCCCGTTCCAGTTTGGATTTCGCAGCGACGCGGCATTTGCAATTTGGTTGATTGCTGTGGCCGGATGCATCGCCGGATATTGGGGCATGTGGGTCTGGTACTTTGTGAACGACCGCCGGTTTGCGCTGTGGTCCCGGATGCCCATGGCGATTCTGCCGAGCGTCGTGTTCCTGCTTACGGGCGCATTGTGCCTTAATGTGGCACTTTTGCTCTTTGCGGCGGTGTTCGCGCTTGCACATTGTTACAACACATACGGCACGGTGCGTCAGCTGCGCAAAAAGGAGCGCGGCGATACGCCAAAAAGGAAGAAAAAAGCTTGACATTTGGCCGCAGTCCTGTATAATAACAAAGGTGTAAAGCAAAATACCTTTACAGCGGAGCGTGTACCATGGAAAAGCACGTTGAACTTGGCTGCTTATTGGATTACTACGGTGCATTGCTGACCGAGCGCCAGCGGGCGCTTTTGGAGCAGCATGTTTCGGAGGATTGCTCGCTGGCTGAAATTGCGGAACGCGAGGGCATCTCCCGGCAGGGCGTGCGGGATGCGCTCAAACGCGGGGAAGAGCAGCTTTACGAGCTGGAGCACAAGCTTGGCCTTATGAAGCGGGATGCGGCGCTGCTGCAAGCGGTGGGCGAGCTTAAACGCATTGCGGATGCACTGCCGGACAGCATGCGTGAGAAAGAAACGTTTTGCGCTAAACTGGATGAATTTTACGACATGATCGAGGAATAAACAATGGCGTTTGAAGGGCTTTCTTCCAAACTGCAAACCGTGTTCAAAAAGCTTTCCGGCAAGGGCAAGCTGAATGAAAAGGACGTAAAAGAAGCCATGCGCGAGGTGAAACTCGCGCTGCTTGAGGCGGACGTTAATTTTACCGTCGTCAAGGGCTTTGTAAACGCCGTAACGGAGCGCGCGGTGGGCGCAGAAGTGCTCGAAAGCCTCACGCCCGGCCAGCAGGTCATCAAGATCGTCAACGAAGAGATGACCAAGCTCATGGGCGGCACGAATGCAAAAGTGGAATTCGGCTCGCAAACGCCTTCCGTAATTTTGCTCGCGGGCCTTCAGGGCGCGGGTAAAACGACCATGGCCGGCAAGCTTGCGGCATACCTTGCCAAGCAATACGGCAAATCCCCGCTGCTCGTTGCATGCGACATTTACCGCCCGGCGGCCATCAAACAATTGCAGGTGGTGGGCGAAAAGGTTGGCGTCCCCGTATTTGAACGCGGGCAGAACGACCCTGTAGAAACGGCGAAGCTCGGCATAGAATATGCGCGGCGGAATTTAAAGGACCTCGTCATCATCGATACGGCGGGCCGCCTGCACATCGATGGCGATATGATGGCAGAGATCGCGGCCGTAAAGGAAGCGGTGAACCCGAGCGAGATTTTGCTTGTGATTGACGCGATGACCGGTCAGGACGCGGTGAACGTTGCCAAGGCGTTCAACGAAACGCTGGAGCTTACGGGTGTGATCGTCACCAAGCTTGACGGCGACACCCGCGGCGGTGCGGCGCTTTCCGTAAAGGCCGTGACGGGTAAGCCCATCAAGTTCTCCGGCACGGGAGAAAAGCTGACAGACATCGAACCCTTTCACCCGGACCGTATGGCTTCCCGCATCCTCGGCATGGGCGATGTGCTTACCCTCATCGAGAAAGCGCAGACCGCGTTCGACGAAAAAAAGGCCGTGGAGCTTGAAGCGAAGCTCCGCAAAGACGAATTCACGCTGGAAGATTATCTCGACCAGTTTGAGCAGATGAAGAACATGGGTTCCATGCAGGACATCCTTGGCATGATTCCCGGCATGGATGCGAGCAAGCTTGGAAACGTTGAGATCGACGAAAAGCAAATGGCCCGCACGCAGGCGATCATCCGGGCGATGACCCCGCAGGAGCGCCGCCGGCCGGATATTTTAAACGCGAGCCGCAGGAAACGCATCGCGCGCGGCAGCGGCACCTCCATCCAGGAAGTAAACCGCCTGCTCAACCAGTACGAGGCCTCCCGCAAAATGATGAAGCAGCTCACGAACATGGGCAAGGGCGGCAAATTTAAAAAGGGAAAGAAGCGTTTCCCGTTCGGCTTCTGAGCCGCAGCAAAAAATGCGAACAACGGTTTTCCGTTTTCGATAGAACAAACCAACAATTGTATTTTTCAGGAGGAACAACAACTATGCTTAAGATCAGGCTTCGCAGGATGGGCGCCAAGAAGGCTCCGTTTTACCGCATTGTGGTCGCGGATTCCCGCGCTCCGCGCGATGGCGCTTTTGTGGAAGAGATCGGCTATTACAACCCGCTGACCGACCCCGCCGAGATCAAGGTCGATAACGAGAAGGCGCAGCAGTGGATCAAGAACGGCGCGCAGCCCACCGATACCGTCCGCGGCCTGCTCAAGAAGTCCGGGGCGATCCAGTGACAAATTCGGAAGAAGATTCAGCAAGGAGGCAAACCATGGGAGAACTGGTCAAATACATCGCAATCAATCTCGTGGATAAGCCCGAAGAAGTGAAGGTCGTTGAAAAACAGGGCGACCATGCCACGATCATCGAACTGACCGTGGCACCCGACGACATGGGCAAGGTCATCGGCAAGCAGGGGCGCATCGCAAAGGCGATCCGCACCGTTGTAAAGGCCGCCTCCATCCGCGAGAACAAGAAATACATCGTAGAGATCGTCTGATGGAATACCTGCGCGTAGGCCTGATTGTGCGCCCGCACGGCGTGCACGGCGCGGTAAAGCTTCTGCCGCTTTCAGATGACCTCGGCCGATATGCTTCGCTCAAGGAAGCATATCTTGAGCGGAGTGGGTGTTACGAGCCTGTTGCGGTTTCCGATGTTGGCGTGCGGGAAGATGCGGTGTATGCATCCATCTCCGGCGTCACAACGCGGGAGGATGCGGAGCGCCTGCGCAATGTCTACCTTTGCGTGGATCGTGCGCATGCGGTGAAGTTGCCGCCGGGCCGCTATTTTGTGGTGGACCTGGTCGGCTGCCGGGTATGCGGCACAGATGGCGCGGAGTATGGTGTGCTCACGGATGTGCTTGAAACCGGCGCAAACGATGTGTATGTCATCAAGGGTACGCGGACGTTGCTGATCCCGGCGCTGAAAAAACTTTTGGCCGATGTGGATGTTGCCAACAAGCGCATCGTGCTCCATGCGGACATATTGCAGGAGGTTGGCCTGTTTGAAGATTGATGTGCTGACGCTCTTCCCCGAGATGTTTTCCGGAGTGCTTGGTGCGAGCATGCTCGGCCGTGCACAGGAGCGGGGCATTTTGGAATTCGGCCTGCACAACATCCGGGAGTATTCCCAAAGCAAGCATAAAAACACGGATGATTACCCCTTCGGCGGCGGCGCAGGCATGGTCATGATGCCGCAACCCATCTTTTCCTGCCTGGACACGGTGGACAGAGACCACACGGCGCTGCGCATCGTGCTTACGCCGCGCGGTGAGACGCTTACTACGGCTATGGCGCGTGACCTTGCACGGCAGGAGCATTTGCTTCTGCTCTGCGGGCATTATGAGGGCATTGACGAGCGAGCGATGGCACAGATGGATCGTGAGGTTTCCATAGGGGATTACGTGCTCACCGGCGGGGAACTCCCTGCGATGGTTTTGATTGACTGCGTTTCCCGCTTCATTCCGGGCGTGCTCGGCAGCAGCGAATCGGCGGAGGATGAATCCTTCAGCGCAGGGCTGCTGGAATATCCGCAGTACACCCGTCCCGCGGAATACCAGGGTATGGCTGTACCGGAAGTGCTCTTGAGCGGCAATCACGCGCATATTGCGCGCTGGCGAAGGCAGGAATCGTTCCGCCTCACCTTAAAGCGGAGGCCGGAGCTGATGGAATCTCTGGATGAAAGCGGGTTGGACAAGCATGACAGGCGCTTTCTTGCGGAACTGAAAAACCAAGAAAATTAGGCGAAAAACGCCTTGCAAACACGAAACGAACATGGTATAATGGCGTTCGGAAAACGGGCGGTCCAATGTGGGAGCCATCCTTCAAGAACGTCTATGAGGAAGGAGAAAGCTAAAAATGGCTGACATCATCAGGGAACTTGAAAAAGAACAGTTGCGCACCGATCTTCCTAAGCTGGAAGTTGGTGATACCGTCCGCGTATACGTTAAGGTTATCGAGGGTACGCGCGAGAGGCTTCAGAATTTTGAAGGCATCGTCATCAAGATTCAGGGCGGCGGAATCCGCAAAACCTTCACCGTCCGCAGGATGTCCTACGGCGTTGGCGTTGAGCGCACGTTCCCCTACAACAGCCCCCGCATCGGCCGCATCGAAGTCGTTCGTCACGGTGAAGTGCGCCGCGCGAAGCTGTACTATCTGCGCAACCGCGTCGGCAAAGCTGCGAAGGTTGTCGAGCGTATCGTGGAAAAATAACAAGCCGAACAAACGCAAGCGCTGCTCAATTGGGCAGCGCTTGTTTGTTATTCTTTCCGCAGCGCCGCGAGCTGCGCCATAATACCCGGCCGGCGGGCGGCAAGGTCTGTGCCGGAAAGCTCCAGCACGAGGTATTCCGGAGCAACACGGGAAACGAGCTCCTGCACACCGGGAGAGAGAAGGGGACAATGCGGGTCGATACGTGTCACCCAATCATAGGCATCTGCGAAGCGGCCGGGAAAATCCGCCGCAAGCATGAGGGGCGAGGCCAGCATTTCCCGCACAATGCACCCCGTTGCTGCGCCGTGCAGGTGCATGCCGCGAATGCGAGGGCAAAGGCTGCCATGCGCATCCAGCATAGCATGCGCAAAGGCGAGGCATGCGGCTTCATCCGAAAGGGCGGGGTTTGCATTGAACAGATGGCCGATATCCAGCAGGATGCCGGTTTTATCGTACTGCACAGCGGCGAGAAGGCGTGCGGTCATGGCGGGGGAGGTCATCGAAAAACCCGGCCACCAAAGGTTTTCAAGCAGCAATTCAAACGAATATTCACTTCCTTTGAACAGCAGGTTTAAAAGCTCTGCGGAAGCGTCGATTACGGTTTCATCCGAATGCAGCCGGCGATAGGTCAGCGTTTCCTCCGGCGAAACATCGGAAACATGGAATACGACATACCTTGCGCCCATTGCCTTTGCATAGTCCAATTCGGCGCGGAATTGTGCAAGCAGGCCTTCCGGCCCGGCGCAGCCGTAGTATGCTTCCCATGCCGCGCGGGAACCAAATTTTTGCAGCAAGGCCTTGGTATCGCCGCGCCAGAAATCCACCCAATCCGCCCAAAAAACCAGATGCACGCCGGGCGCAAGCCCGGGTACAAGGGCGGGAGCATGCATGCCGCAGCGAATGACTTCAAAGCCGTTAAGCCCGCATGCAGAGAGGTACGCACGGAGGCTTTCCTCCGTTTCGGCGGAAAGCAGTTCAGCGTTATCAACGATGTTTGTGAGCGTAAGCATACGCTAATTATTGCACCCCCACTTGGAATTTTCAACAAAAAAGGTTACTATATGAATGGAATTCAAAGAAATCCACGCGCGCGTTACCGGCGCATGGAAAAGGGAGGCATGCGTTTTGACGCTTGATGAAATTCGACGGGCGATTTGCCCGCTTGATGAAACTGCAATGCAAACCGCGAGAGAGCGGTGGGATATGGTAGCAAAGCCGCTGCACAGCTTGGGGCTTTTGGAGGACGCCGTGGTGAAGATTGCGGGCATTACGGGGACTGCGGATGTAACGCTTGGCCGGCGCGCGGTGCTGATGATGTGTGCAGACAACGGAGTCGTTGCCGAAGGCGTAACGCAGACAGGGCAAGAAGTCACCGCGATCGTGGCGGAAAACGCCGCCAAAGGCGATTCAAGCGTCTGCCGCATGGCACGCATTGCGGGGGCGGACGTGGTTGCAGTGGATGTAGGCATCGCAAGGCCGGTGAATAATGCCGTGCTTAACCGCAACATCCGGCGCGGCACGCGCAACATTGCAGCAGAACCCGCAATGACGGAAGAGGAGGCGGGCGCCGCACTCCAAACCGGCATTGACCTTGTGCGCCAAAAGAAAGCGGAAGGTTACGGCTTGTTTGCGCTCGGCGAGATGGGCATTGGAAACACAACGACTTCAAGCGCAATGACCGCAGTTTTGCTTGGGCAGCCCATTGAAACCGTAACGGGCCGCGGCGCGGGCCTTTCAAATGCAGGACTTTGCCGAAAAAGAGAAGCGATTGCCCGCGCAATCGCAATAAACCATCCCGATCCGGCAGATGCGTTTTCGGTGCTGCGCTGCCTTGGAGGATTGGATATCGCCGCACTTGCCGGCGTATGTTTGGGCGGTGCGCTCTATCGTGTTCCGGTGCTGCTGGATGGGTTTATTTCGGCTGCTGCGGCACTTGCGGCGGTGCGCATGTGCCCGGCCTCAGGAGAATACCTGCTTGCCAGCCATGTATCCAAGGAACCTGCGGGCAGGCTTGTTCTCGATGCATTGGGCTTGAAACCGTTGATTTGCGCAGAGATGTGCCTGGGGGAAGGGACCGGAGCGGTCGCGGCAATGCCGCTTCTTGATATGGCGCTTGCGGTCTATGGTGAGATGCGCACGTTTGCGGAAATCGACGTTGCGGCTTATACGCCGCAGTCTTAAGGAGGGGAGATGCTGATCCTCGTTTCTGGCGGGGCCGCCAGCGGAAAATCGGAATATGCGGAATCACTGATCGTGCGTGCGGGGCATGAAAAGCGCACCTATATCGCAACGATGGAGATCTTCGATGCGGAGGGCGAGCGCCGTGCCGCGCGCCACCGCGCCATGCGTGCCGGGAAAGGGTTCACGACGCTGGAATGCCCGCGCGGCCTTATGGAAGCTGCGCTTCCGTCAGGCGGGAGCGCGCTGCTTGAGTGCATGTCCAACCTTGTGGCAAACGAGATGTTTGGCGGCGCGGGCGAGCAAGGGCTTACGGAGCGCGTTTGCCTTGGGGTACTGCGCCTTGCGGCGCAAACGGAGCTTACGGTGATCGTCACAAACGAGCTGTTTTCCGACGGCATCCGGTATGCACCGGAAACAGAACGGTATCTTGCAGCGCTCAGCGCGCTCAACAATGCGCTTGCCGCACAGGCAGACGCAGTCGTGGAAGTCGTCTGCGGCATCCCGATTTACTGGAAAGGAAAGGAACTGCTGTGAAATTTGTGCGTTCGTTTTGCATGGCGCTTGCGATGTATTCCAAGCTTCCTGTGCCGCAGGTGGAATGGCGGGAGGAAAACATGGCGTATGCGATGTGCTTTTTCCCGGTGGTTGGAGCGTGCATCGGACTTTTGATGTTCGCTGTGCTTGCGCTTGCAAACTTGCTTGCGCTTTCCCGGGCGCTTACGGCGGCGCTTTTAACCGTCCTGCCGCTTGCGGTGACCGGCGGCATTCACATGGACGGCTTTTGCGATGTGGCGGATGCGCTTTCATCCCATGCGCCGAAAGAAAAGAAGCTTGAGATCATGAAGGACCCGCGCGCCGGGGCTTTCGCGGTGATCGCCTGCGGCGCATATCTTCTGTTGACTTTTGGACTATGGAACGACGCGTCGCTTGGAGAAGCGGACTGCGTCGCCCTTGCGCTCTGCCCGGTGCTTTCACGCGGTTTGAGCGCGCTTGCCGTGGTTACATTCCGCGGCGCGCGCAGGGATGGGCTGCTCGCTGCGTTTCGTGATGCTTCGGATATTCGCGTCGTGCGCGTCGTGTCGCTGCTGTGGATTGCAGCCGCTGCGGGGATGATGCTTTTGCGCGCACCCATTGCAGGCGGTGCTGCTGTGGCTGCGGCAGGGCTTTCATTTTTGCACTACCGCCTGATGTCATATCGTGAATTTGGCGGCGCAACGGGGGATCTTGCAGGGTACTTCGTGCAGGTATGTGAACTTGCCTGCCTCTCTGCTGTCGTGCTTGTAGGAAAGATCGGAGGGCTTCTATGATTCTTGTGATTGGCGGGGCAGGGCAGGGGCAGCTTGCCGTTGCGCTCCGCAATACCGGTTACACGGAGGCGGATGTAACCCGTATGCTCGGCGCGGATAAGCCCGTGCTCAACGGTTTGCAGGAAGCTGTGCGCAATGCGCTTCTGGAGGGAAAAACGCAGGAGCAAATCCTTGCGGAACTTCTGTGGCATGAGGTTGTTGTTTCTGATGAAGTAGGCTGCGGCGTGGTGCCGATGGAGCCGTTTGAACGGGAATGGCGCGAAACTGTGGGGCGTATTTGCTGCGAACTTGCCAAAAATGCGGAATATGTGGCGCGTGTGTTTTGCGGTATTCCGATGATGCTCAAGGGGGGATGCGAATGGAAATAATCCTTGTGCGCCATTCGATTGCACAGGGCAACCCGGAACGCCGCTTCCTGGGTGTAACGGATACGCCGCTGTTGCCGGAAGGCATTGCGCTTGCAGAGCGGCGCGCGGCTGCGATGCCACCTGTAGAACATGTCTATGTAAGCCCTCTGCGGCGTGCGCGCGAAACGGCGGCGCTGCTTTGGCCATGCATTCCGGAAACGATTGTCTCCGGCCTCAGGGAGATGGATTTCGGCGCATTTGAGAACCGGACGCATGCGGAATTGGTGGCGGCAAACGACAGGGCATATCTTGAATGGCTTGCACAGGAACGGTGGGACGGTTATCCGGGCGGGGAGACGTTTTCCGCAATGCGCATGCGCGTTGCGGCAGCGTTTGAGGATTCCCTTTTCGATGCGGACAGGCGCGGATGCAGGCGTGTGGGCATGGTAGCGCACGGCGGGACAATCTTGTTTTTGTTGGAACGATATACGGATGTGCGCACGGATTTCGGCGCAAACCGAACGGAAAATTGCGGAGGCTTTTTTCTTAGCGTGGAACGGAGCCGGGAAGGCGTTCGTTTTATGGCGTGTATGCGCTTGGAAAATGATGCATTCCAGATCCATGGGTAAGAATTAGGAAGAAAAAAGGGGAGGCGAAACGGCCGGCACAGAGCAGATACTGGCTTGAAGTCAAGGCGTTTCAATCAGTTCGACCGGTTCGCTCAACGGGGAAGCCTGATGGTAATACATCTTTAACGCCGAACCTTCCTTCACCCATAAGGAGGTGCGGAAATAGGGCATACCGACTGTGCTTTTTGTAACGTAATGCACGAGCCAACTCTTTTCGTCAAAACGATCGCAGGAAAAATTATAAACGGTGATCTTCCGATCGGCCCCGCAGCCAAGCAGCATTTTGATTGAATCTGCTTTGCTGAACAGGCGGCCGGATTTTCCGCATTCCAAAAAACGGTCGTGCAGGTGCATGGAAAGCCATGAAGCATCCGAAATATAGCGAAATTGGAAAAAACAGCGTTCAAGGGCAAGCAATGTTTCGCGCATGGGAACCTCCCCGACGTATTTGCCAATTAGTATAGCAGGGATGGCATGTTCGAACAATCGTTGATAAAAGAATGCCGCGGCGGGAAAGATAAACGCATGAATGCAGTTTAGTAAACCGGGAGGACGCGTCATGCCAAGATTTACCATACCAAGGGACATTCATTATGGCCGGGAGAGCATTGGGCTGCTTTCGACGATTCGCGGGAAGCGTGCGATGCTTGTTACGGTGGGCGGGGAGATGAAGCAGCGCGGGATCCTCTCGCGTGCGGAAACGGCGCTTCGGCGCACTGGGATGGAGGTGCGCCTGTTGGAGGCGAACAATCTCGAACACGTGGAGCAGGCGGTTGCGGAGGGCGCATCCGCCATGCGTGCCTTTGCGCCGGATTGGATCGTGGCGCTTGGAAGTATGGCGATTGACGCAGCAAAGTTGATGTGGATTTTATATGAATATCCCGAAGCCGCGCTTTCTGATCTGCACCTTCCGTTCAGCCTGCCGGATCTCAGGCGGAAGGCGCGCTTTGCGGCGATCCCATCCCTTGGCGGCGGCGCGCCGGAGGCAACGGCGTTTGCGGAGGTTGGCGGCACGGCGGAGCAATACGCCTGGGCTGCGGTGGATTACGGCATCGTGCCGGATGTGACGTTCATCGACCCGGAACTTGGCGCGGCGGCTTCTTCCGTGGAGGTCGCGGAGGCTGGGCTGGAAGCGTTCGCGTATGCGCTTGATGCATATGCCGCGTGTGAGGATGCGCCGTTTGCGGAGCCGCCCGCGCAAAAAGCGGCTGAGCTCGTGCTTCAGCACCTGGTTGCGGCGCAGGCAGGGGACGGTTTTGCGCGGGAGCAGATCCTTTATGCGCAAACCCTTGCGGGCATTGCGTTTTCCAACGTGCGTGCCGGGCTTACGCATGCGTTGGTGCGCCAAACTGCTGCTGTGCTTGCAGGAGGCCGTGCCCAGCGCGGAGCGTTGAACGTTGTTTTTCTGCCGCATGTGATTCGCTTTAACGCAGAGGATTCGCGGATCCGTGCGCGGTATGCACGCCTTGCCCGCGCGCTGGGGCTGCGCGGCAGGGCTGATACACTGGCCGTGCAGGCACTTACGGATGAAATAGAAGCGCTGTGCGCAACGCTGAAGCTCGCTTGTACCTTGCGGCAGTTTGGAAACGCACAGGAACTCGAAGGCCGCTTCCCTGCAATCGCAGCGCGGGCGGCGGAAGATTTTTGCACACAAGCTAACCCACGCGCCGTTTCAAAAGAAGATGCTTTGGAGATTTTACGCGCAGCGTTCGGCAAAGCCGAATAGCCGCATTGTATGTTGCGTTTGACAGGGGACTGCGGATAAGAGTAAAATATAAATATATTTTACTTTTATATGGAGTTATAGATCAATGGAACAAAAACAACCCGTAAAACGGAAGCGCCGCTGGGGTGACAGGTACGACGGCCGGAGGCTTCGCTCTTTGGATGCGTTTTCCCGCGTATCCCCTTACATCATGGTAACGCGGAACACATCCTCCAACCATTTCATGGACACCATAGACATCGATGAAATTGAGCGCTACATCCGCCACAAACGAAACGATGACGGTTTGGTAGGGTTCGGCATTATGCATGTGCTCATTGCGGCCTACGTGCGCAGCCTTTCCCAAAAACCTGCGGTAAACCGCTTTATTGCCGGGCAGAAGATTTATGCCCGCAACAGCGTGCAGATCAACCTTACGGTCAAACGGGAGATGCGCTCGGATGCGCTTGAAACCGTAATTAAAATCAGCCCGGAGCTGGATGCAACCGCAACGGAAGTATATGAGCTGATCAAAAAAGAGATCGACCTATCCAAAAACAATAACCAAAGCGATTTTGATAAGACGGCAAAAATTTTGGATTACATCCCCGGCCTTTTGCTGAAATTTGCGGTTTGGTTCCTCAAAACGCTGGACTATTTCGGCCTTCTTCCGAAGAAGCTTGAAAAGCTCAGCCCATTTCATGGTTCCATGTTCATTACCTCCATGGGATCGCTGGGGGTTCCGCCCATCTTCCACCATTTGTACGATTTCGGCAACGTTCCTGTGTTCTGCTCCTTCGGTGCCAAACAGAAACGCAATGAGCTGCAGGCGGATGGATCAATCATTGAACGGCGTTATATTACCGTGATGTGGGTCATGGACGAACGTATTTGCGATGGTTTCTACTATTCAACCGCGATGAAGTATATCAAGGGCGTGCTGCGCAACCCATTTGTGCTGGATGAGCGCCCGGAGCAGATCATTGAAGATGTGGATTGAACTACAAAATTAGATGCGAAGCCGGCGGAGTTTTCCACCGGCTTTTTTTGCGTTTGACGATTGATGCTTACCGGCTCGTGTCCCAAACGACATAATGGTGCGCAGGCGTCGAACGCTCGATTACTCCACCGTTTTTCAGGGCCATTTTGAGCGACGCAGCGTTTTCCGTGCGCATCGTTAAACCGTTATCATCGGCAGGAATACGCTGGAGCATATCGTAAATAGCGCGGCCATCGCAGGGGGAAAGCTGTTTTAGAGTACAAGTCATAACATAGCCTCTGCAAGGCATGCAAACGCTTCCGGGGGAAGCGCCTCCGCACGCGCGGCCGGTGGGATGCCGCATTTTTCCAAAAGCGCTTCCGCGTTTTCCCTGGAAAGCCCTGCGCTGCGCAGATTGTTCATCAGCGTTTTGCGGCGCATGGAAAACGCTGATGCAAGCACGCGCGGCAGCGCAGGCAGATCGGTGACGCCCGGCCTGCGGGCAAGCGTGAGCACGGCAGAATCCACCTCCGGCTGCGGGTAATACCGCGCAGGCGAAAGCTCCATCAAGAACTTGATGTCGTAGTACCTCTGCGCAAGCACAGTCAGCGGCCCGTATTGACGGCTGCCCGGCAGAGCGGTGAAACGTTCTGCCGCTTCCTTTTGCAGCATCAGCGCCATGCGCTCAATTGGAAGCGCGGAGGTGAGCAGCTTCATGCAGACCGGCGTTGTAACATAATACGGCAGGTTTGCGGCAACGGCGCACTTTGCACCGAGCAACGGAGCGACCGCGGCAAGGTCAGTTTCAAGAAAGTCTTCATGCAGCAGGGTGAAATTGCCTGCATTTGCAAAGCGTACCTGCAAAACGCGCACCATCGCCGCATCAATCTCAACCGCTGTCACATGCGGGGAAAGGCAGAGAAGCGGTTCCGTGAGCGCGCCAAGCCCCGGGCCAATTTCCAGCACGGGGAATTCGGCCGCCCCGGAAGCCTCTGCAATTGCGCTTGCAGCAGCTTTGTCCGCAAGAAAATTCTGCCCGAGCGCCCGGTTGGGCGCGAGGCCGTGCGCCGCAAGGAGGGATTTGATTTCGGCAATGGTCATGGGATGCTCCTTTTTGGTTTGATTCGGTAAATACAGAGGGCGGATGCCTACATCCGCCCACCACATTCGAAAATGATTCTTCGGCCTGCGCAACGGATGCTTCAGCCCAGCTTTACAAGCACCGTCACATTGCGCTTACGGCCCCAGCGCCTGCATTCCTTTTCAGTATTCATAAACAGATCCAGCTGGTTCACGGGCGTGCCGTCGGCCCGCTTATAATTGCGGAACGCGCCGGTGTCCTGCGCCTTGCCATATCCATAACCCTTCACGTAAATTTCCGTACCGTAAGGGATATAGTAGGTGTTCACAGCAATGGTGCCAAGCTTGGGCCGTACACCGGTAGAGGTTCGGGTATCGGCTGTGTAAGCGGTGATGTAGTCCATCGTCATTTCAACCCAACCGTTCTTTCCGGCTACCGGCGGATCCTTGTAAATACGGAATTCGCCGCTCAGGTGTGTCTGGTAATGAATCTTTGTGCCGACTTTCTTGATTTCGGGCGTAGCGGGGGTAATAACCACCTGATCGACTACCTCACGGGAAACACGCATACCGTTTTTATAAACAAGGCGGTATGTGACCTGCTTGGTGCCGTCCTGCCCTTCCTGAAGCAGAACGGGCTTTGTGTCGTTATATACCGTGTCATCCTTTACAACTTCTTCTTTGTATTCAAGCGTCTTATAGGCCGTGTCGTATTCTGTGATTACATCCGTGTGAACGATCTGCATGCCGGGCTCAAGGTCTGCGAACGAAAGGTGGGAAAGCTCATCGTTCACATCATACTCCACATCCACGGCACGCAGCGCGTCGCCTACCGTTCCGCCGGTTGTATGCAGCAGCGCAACGCCGTTTTGGGATTTAACCGCAACAGGAAATGCGCGCGTTACGGCAATCTCCATGCCGTCGGTAAGCGTGTCCGTCAGCGCGCAGGAAAGCGTATCACCGCTGTCAAGCACCACCCCACGCACGGACAAAAAAGTGCGCACATCAGAAGGGTAAACAAAATGTTCACTTGTCACGCCATCTGCGCAAAGGTGCACAGTGATGCGCGGATCCGGCGCTGTGGCAAGGGAAACAAACCATGCGGCGCCCGCAAGCACAGCCAGAACAAGGAAAACGTCCAATGCGGTAAGCCACCAGCTCCGCCCGGAAGGGATGGGGGGAGGGGCAGCGGTGTGATGGGGCGCAGGCGCTGGCTGCGCCTTGGCGCGTTTCCACAATGCGGCGGGCATGTATTGTTTGATGCTGTCGATCTTTTTCATAGTAAGCATATTATAGCTTGAGGGCAGGGAATGTGTCAAATTAACGAATTATGTCTCGCCGGCGCTCCCTACCGTTTACAGGGGATTGTTGCCAAGTTATAATAAAACTATCCATACCCCGTAAACAGGGGGCGGGAATACGCAAAAGAGGAGCACTGTGCGGGTTCGCATTTGATTATGATGAGAAAAGTGAAACGCGAAAGGATGAAGCGGATTGTTGTCGTGAGCCTGATCTTGGCTTTTGTCATTCCTTGTGCGGCCGGCTGCTCAAGCGCGCCGCAGCGCACGGGCCGGGCCGTGATCGAAACCTTTTTGCAGCTTATTACGGCAGGGGAATATGCCGACGCATATGCGCTGCTTGCGTCCTCCTCGCGCAATGACGGAGAAGAAACGCGGGCGAACCGGGTCACGCAAAAGGAGTTTACCGACAAGTACATCAACATCTTCGATGCGCTCGGCATTTCGGCTGTGGAGTACAGCAACCTCTCAGTCACAAACGGAGAGATCCTTTGCAAAGCAACGTTTGATGCGGTCTATACTTCGGGCGTTGCCGGCGATATGAAAAACAGCTTCAGCGTCATTGCAACGCGCGAGGGGGGCGATTGGTGCATCGAATGGACGCCGGCGCTGATTTTCCCCGAAATGGAGTGGGGGGATACGGTGCGCGTCGCCACGTTACCGGCAGAGCGGGGTGAAATCCTTTCGGACGGTTTTCTGCTCGCGGCCACGGTTGGCACGATCAGCGTATACGCGGCTCCTTCAAAGATTGAGGATCAGGCGCTTTTTATCGCCCAGGTTTCCCCGCTGCTCGGCATGACGGAAGAGGAAATTCAAAAGGCGCTCAAGAAGGAATACAACGATGTGGCTGTGCTCAAGCAGTTTTACAGCGACGAGCTTTCCGCATCGGCGGCGGAACAGTTGTTGCTCATTACGGGCGTGGGCATTGATTACGGCAACTACGGCGTGCAGCGGGAGTACCCATATGGCTCGCTTCTTGCCCATCTGATCGGCTATGTCGGCGCAGTGCCTTCCTCCAGCAAAGAGGAACTTGAGGCGGAACTCGCCGCACTGAACGAGGGCCGCACGAAGTTGGACGGCCTCTATACATCGGATTCCATCGTTGGCCGGCTCGGCCTTGAAAAACAATATGAACAGCAGCTGCGCGGCAAGGATGGGGAGCTGATCTATATCCGCACGGCGGAAGGCACCAACCGCCGCACGCTGTACCGGTTGGATCCTGTGGATGGATATGATATTGAACTGACCGTCGATGTGGAGCTTCAGCAGCGGCTGGATGAGGTGATGGACCTCGTGCTGTTTGGGGATACGACGGCGGGAGCAGTGGTCGTAATGAATCCGCTCACAGGGGCGGTGCAGGCGCTCAGCTCCTACCCTTCTTATGACCTGAACCTGTTCACGCGCGGCATCAGCGGGAAAGAGTACAGCGCGTTGCTGAACGACCCGGCCAAGCCCTTGATCAACCGCGTGACACAAGGCCTTTACCCTCCCGGATCTACGATGAAGGCGTTCACGGGTGCTGCGGCGCTTGACCTTGGCGTGCTGGACACGGAATATGCCTTTGACGACAGCCAGATCGACGATGACTATTGGACGCCAACGGAGTACGGCGCGTGGATTTGGACGCCAATTAAGCGCACGCATGTGAACTATCCCATCAGCGGCCCGCTGAATATGCGCAAGGCGTTTATTCATTCGGACAATATCTACTTTGCCAACGCTGCCCTGCTGATCGGATGGGAAGCCTTTGAGGACTATATGGAGGCAATCGGGTTCACCGAAAACATTCCCTTCGACATCGGTGTAGCGCAACCGCAGCTTGTGAACGAAGATACGGAGATGAGCTTCAAACTCCTTGCCGACAGCGGCTATGGGCAGGGGGAAATCCTTGTGACGCCGCTGCAGCTTGCCGCGATGTTCTCCGCGCTTGCAAACGGCGGAGATATTGCCGTGCCATATGTGGTGGAGGGCATTTATCAGGAGAACGGCGTGAAATATGATGTGGTGGAACAGCATGTTGCCCGCCTGTGGAAGGAAAATGTGATTTCTGAGGCCGCAATAGATACGATCACGCCCATGCTCAAGGATGTCGTGAACAAGGAAATCAACGGCACCGGGCGGCAGCTCAGGGTAGAAAACTGCGTTGTTGCCGCAAAAACAGGCACCGCCGAAATCGGCAATGATAAAAGCCGTGAGATTTCATGGTTCGTCGGTTACCGAACGGGTGTTTCCGATGAGGATGCGCGCCTTGTACTCGTAATGTTGGAGATTCCTGCCGATACAAAGTATACGACGTTGAAGTTCGACATTGCGCGCGCTATGCTGGAACTGAGTACATAGATAAATCCGCAAAACTGCCGTTAAGAAAGGCTTTGTTTTCCGCTGAACCATTTGACATTATATGTCGTCTGGCGTAAAATAAAGGGGCGTGGGCAAAAACCACACGCCTTTCTTGCCATATACCGCGAAAGCGGTGCAAGGTTCATTAATAACAGGAGGATTTCTATGAGAAACAAGATCATCACCGCGCAGCAGGCCGTCGATCTCATTCCGGATGGAGCTACGATCATGATGGGCGGCTTTGTCGGCTGCGGGAGTGCGCTGAGCGTTATCGACGCGCTTTCCAAGACGAATAAGGGCCACTTCCACACCATTCACAACGATTCGTCCAAGCTCAATGGGCCGGATGGCGACGAATATTACAGCTGGGCAAAAATGATTCATAACGGCCAGATCGAAGGCTATATCGGAAGCCACCTCGGCACCAATCCGGAGGCGGTTGAAAAGTGGGCCAAGGGCGAGCTGAAGGTGGATCTTGTGCCGCAGGGCAGCCTTGCGGAGATGATCCGCGCGGGCGGCGCGGGCCTTGGCGGTGTGATTACGCCGACCGGTGTCGGTACGCTTGTGGAAGACAGCCCCCTCGTGCGCGACAAGGTCAATTATGATGGAAAAGATTACCTTGTCATGAAGCCTCTGCGCGCTGATGTTGCGCTCATCGGCGCCTATAAAGTAGATAAGCTGGGCAACGTCTGGTACAAGGGCTCGGCGCAGAACTTCAACCGCGTGATGGCAACTGCGGCCGACATCGTAATTGTTGAAGCGGAAGAACTTGTGGAAGTTGGCGAGATCGAACCTGAAAACGTCATGACGCCGGGCATCTTGGTTGACTACATCGTAATCAGGGAGGGCAAATAAGATGGAAAAAAGCTTGATTAAACCCTTTATCGCAAAGCGCGTTGCGCAGGAATTCACCGACGGCATGGTCGTGAACCTCGGCATTGGCCTGCCGGTGCTGTGCACGTCCTTCCTGCCTGAGGGCATCCATGTGACCGTGCATTCCGAGCTTGGCATCGTGGGCCAGGGCCCCGCTCCGGATGAAGCGCATGCCGATCCCATGCATATCGTGGATGCGGGCGGTTCCGCTTCCTCCATCGTGCTCGGCGGCGCGTTCAGCGACTCTTCCGACAGCTTCGGCCTCATTCGCGGCGGCCATGTGGACGCTGTTGTCCTCGGCGGCCTTGAAGTTGACCAGGAGGGCAGCCTTGCCAACTGGATCATCCCCGGCAAAAAGATGCCCGGCATGGGCGGCGCGATGGATCTTCTCGTTGGTGCGAAGAAGGTCATCGTTGCGATGGAGCACACCGCGAAGGGCAACCCGAAAATCCTTACCAAGTGCCACCTGCCCTACACGGCAGTTCATTGCGTGGACATGATCGTGACCGAGATGGGCGTGATGGATGTCACCCCGGAAGGCATTGTGCTGCGCGAATACAACCCCGAATTCACCGTGGAACAGATTCAGGCCGCAACGGAAGCGAAGCTCATCATCAGCCCCGACCTGAAGCCCATGGCTTAACCTTCGGTTTTGGACCGATATCAATTATTTTAAGGAGAAAAAACTATGGCAAAGGAAATCGTATTGGCTGGCGCGTGCCGCACGGCACTGGGCAAATTTGGCGGTACGCTGACGAATACGCCCGCTGTTGAGCTTGGCGCAATCGTGATCAAGGAAGCCATCCGCCGCGCGGGCATTAAGCCCGAGGATGTGGATGAAGTGCTGATGGGCAACGTCCTGCAGGCCGGCCTCGGCCAGAGTCCTGCCCGCCAGGCGGCCGTGAAAGCCGGCATTCCGGTGGAGGTTCCCGCACTCACCATCAACAACGTATGCGGTTCCGGCCTGAAGGTCGTCAACATGGCTGCTGCGATGATTGAGGCAGGCGAAGCGGACGTGATGGTCGTTGGCGGCATGGAGAACATGAGCGCTGCGCCCTATGCGATGCCCCAGGCGCGCTTTGGCTACAGAATGAACGATGGCAAGCTTGTTGACGTCATGATCAAGGACGGCCTTTGGGATGCGTTCAACGATTATCACATGGGCATCACCGCTGAGAACGTTGCCGAGAAATACGGCATCACCCGCGAGATGCAGGATGAGTTCTCCGCGTGGAGCCAGCAGAAGTGCGAAGCCGCCCAGAAGGCCGGCAAGTTCGATGAGGAAATCGTCCCCGTTCCCGTGAAGGTCAAAAAGGAAGTCGTCGAGTTCAAGGTCGATGAATTCCCGCGTCAGGGCGTGACTGCCGAGGGCCTTGCCAAGCTGAAGCCCGCCTTCAAAAAGGACGGCACCGTCACCGCTGCAAACGCGTCCGGCATCAACGACGGCGCTGCCGCGCTCGTCATTATGACTGCTGAGAAGGCGAAGGAGCTTGGCGTGAAGCCGATGGCGAAGTTCGTTGCCGGCGCAAGCGCAGGCGTAGATCCTTCCATCATGGGGGTAGGCCCCGTGTACGCAACGCGCAAAGTGCTCAAGAAGGCCGGCATGGATCTGGACCAGATCGACCTCATCGAAGCCAACGAGGCGTTTGCCGCGCAGTCCGTGGCGGTTGCGAACGAGTTGGGCCTTGATAAATCCAAGGTCAACGTCAATGGCGGCGCGATCGCGCTTGGCCATCCGATCGGCGCTTCCGGCTGCCGCATCCTTGTGACGCTGCTCTACGAACTCAAGCATTCCGGCAAGAAGACCGGCCTTGCTACGCTGTGCATCGGCGGCGGCATGGGTGTTGCCACGATCGTGGAAGCTCTGTAACCTTACTTTACCTTTTGCGGGCGGCTCAAAAGAGCCGCCCTGCTTTTTCATGGAGGATGGTATGCTGGAAATTGGCCTGAAAAATAAAAGATCCTGCGTTGTCCGCGAAGCGGATACGGCGCAGGCGCACGGAAGCGGAACGTTGCCTGTGTTTGCCACGCCTGCGATGGTCGCCCTGATGGAACGCATGGCGATGGAAAGCGTTCAGCCCTATCTCGCTGAAGGGGAGAGCACGGTTGGTACGCGAATTGAAGTGAAGCATGTTGCGGCGACAGCTGTGGGCGGAGAAGTGACCTGCGAAAGCGAACTTTCTGAAATCGACCGGCGCAGGCTGGTGTTTGCAGTGCATGTGTACGATGCGCGGGGCATGGTAGGCGAAGGCACGCACGAGCGCTTTATCATAAACAACGAAAGGTTTATGGCAAAGCTGAGGTGAAGTGCTATTTCGCCATTGCGAAGCGATATGCTTCATCAAGCCAGGCAAGGAGCTCTGCATCGATCTCTGCGCACTGCGTAACGAGCACATGGTGTGTCCAGCGGTTCGGATAAGGCTCGACCGCTTGGACGATGCGCGGCGAATCCAAACGGCAACATAAGCCGAATGAAACGATCAGGCAGCATTCGGGCCAGCCCTTTGCTCGGCGGAAGGGGAGCGACGCCATTGCAAAAATATGCCTGTTGCGAAATGAAATTTGAGTTTTGCTGACCTTGATTTGCAGCGTAGGACAGCGTTTTACCAACTGATCGCGAAGCGCCTGATAGACGGACAACATGGAAGGCATTTTTTCAAAAAAAGTGATTTCTTCCGGAAACATCGGCTTACCCTCCTGGCTGGGAAAAGTATCATAGGGCATGTGCGGAAAGTAAGCAAAAGCGCGATGGAATTTGTTCCATCGCGCTTTTGCTTGCCGCGCACCCGTTTCTCGGCAATGCGCTTCCGGGCGGAATATACGGCAGGCGGCTCCTGCCAGGCAAACCCGCGGCACATCGGCTGCTCCGCTTAATGCTGCTTCCGTCAGGACCTGACATGGTTCACAGATGCCGATTGCACAGGACCCGGCGATCAACGCTCCTTGCCGATCCCAGACCCCACAAGCTCAAGCCTCAAAACGGGGATTGTACCCTGCTGTAGCGGATTGCAGGTATAGGGCACCGCTAACTCCCCGCCTAGCGCGGCATGACTATTCTACCTTGTATCGCGCCCGAATGCAAGCGGAAAACACAAAAAAACGACTCCTTCAAAAGAAGGAGCCGCTGAAAACGGTTGGTTTGAAAGGGGGGGAACTTTCATCACTGCCAGTTTTCTCACTTGCAAATTTAGTATACACCACTCAGCGGAAAAATGTATCACAAAACTGTTACAAAAGCCTCAAAGAACTGTTATTTTTTGATGAAATACTGTTCTAAAGCCCATGCTGCCGCCCTTTTTACCGCCGGGAATGGGGAAGCCGTGAGCGCAGTACGGATTTCCGCTTCGTGAAGCCCTGCGCGTGCAGCAAAACAAATGGCCTCCGCCGTTAGTTTGCCGTTTCCCGTCAGATTCCGGCCAACGAGTGAACGTGCCGCCGCCGCATCTCCTGCGATAAGACGCGGCAAGGCAAATGCCGCCTGCTCCGCTTCTCCGGGGATGCGTTTTGTAAGCTGCGCATTTTGCGGGCACACGGCCTGGCAGACTTCGCAGCCCATGTGCGTGCTCTGCGCCTGATAAACGGAAAACGGATATTCCGCACCATCCATAAAATAACGCATGCAGTGTGCCGCATCAATCCCTTCTGGTGCGATCGCGCCCATTGGGCAGGCGCGCATACACGCATCGCATTGAGCGGGACAGGATGCGGTTGCAGGAACTTCTATGCGCGGCATACATGCGCTTGTAGCAAGTGTATAAAGCGCGAAACGCGAGCCGAATGCGCCGATGCGCAAAAGCCCGTTTTTTCCGGCAACGCCAACACCGTTTGCAAGGGCAAGCGCACGTGCGGGGACGGCAGCAATTTCGCAGGGAATGCCGGAAGCGCAGAGCGCCTTCACGAGCTCTTGCGAGGCAAGGTAGCCGCGTTGGCTTGCAAGGTAGTAGGCGCTCAAACGCTCCCCGGCTGGGAACGGCGCATATGCGTAAACCAAAAGCAGGATACAGCTTGCGCCCGGATAAGCAGCAGGCACATCAAACCACAGGGATGCGCCCACGCCGAGACGCGCAGCCCGGGTATGCCAAGCATCCAGCCGGAGTGGCTTTAGAAAGAACACTTCTGCGAATCCGAAGGAAGAGGCTTCTTTTTTAATGAGATCGTACATGCTATAATTATAGCGGCAAAATCCGAAAAATAAAGAATGAATTAAAATAAGGGCGAGGCGCGCGGGAAGAAGAGGGAACCCATGGAACTGTTGTCCACACAGTTGGCAGAACGGATCGTAACGGAGGCAAATGCGGTGATTCCCGAGAAGATCAGCATCATGGATCAGCGCGGAATCATTATTGCCGCATCGGACGCAGCGTGCGTCGGTGGCTTCCATGAGGGCGCATGGATGGTTCTTTCGCAGCACCTGCCGGAACTGATCGTCCGGGAGGACGGCCGGCTTGATCGTGTGCCGCCCGGCCTGAATTGCCCGATTGCAGCCGCAGGTCAGGTGCTGGGAGTGCTCAGCGTTGCGGGGGACTATGAAAAAATTGCGGACAAAGCGCGTGTGATCCAGCGCATGGCGGAACTGGTGCTTTCAGAAGCACACCGCGCATACGAGCGGTTGACCGGAGAAAATGTGCGCAACCGCTATTTGGACGAGTGGCTTAACGGCGACCCTAAAAATATCGATGCTGCATTCGCAGAACGCGGCAGGGAACTGAATGTGGATATCTTGATCCCGCGCAGGGTCCTTGCATGCAGCGCATATCACCCCCAAAATGCACAGGACATGGCGGCGCTGCGTGCGATTGATTGCGCAGAGCAGATGATTGAGCGGTACATCGGGTGCATGGATGAAAACAACCTGTTTTTGCGTTCCGCCTCCAAGCTGATTTGTATGGTCACGCCACAAAGCGATGCTGAGCTTGAGCGCATTGCCGCAGCACTGCAGGTGCGCGTAGAGCGGGAATACCATTTAAGCCTTGCTATCGGGATCGATGACACCCCGGCGGATTACACCGAAATGCACCGAAACTGCGTGAAGGCAGAACGTGCGCTGGCTGCCTGCATGCGCACGCATAAGTGGTTCATTCGGAAATATGGAGATTTGAACATGGAGGTGTTTGCCGACCAGGTGGATGCCGTAACCAAGCAGGAATATGTGCGCAAGATCATGCGTGGATTCACCGATGCGGAAATTGCGCAGCAACTGACCATGCTTGAGATCTTTTACGACCATGAGGGGTCGATCACAAAAACGGCAGAACGGCTTTTCATCCACAAAAACACGCTGCAATATAAGCTCAGGCGCATCGCGGAGCGCACCGGATATGACCCGCGTTCCATCCGGCATTCATCCCTGTTTTATATTGCAATTTACTTTTACCGTGAAATTCGGGATACGATGCATAATTGATATTCAAACAAATCCCACTGCGCTGTCTTTGGGGGGAGGGGATGAAACATGAAGGTTGTTGTCGCGATTGACTCTTTTAAAGGGAGCCTTTCTTCGGTTCAGGCAGGAAACGCAGTGCGGGAGGGCGTGTTGCGGGCAGTTCCGGAAGCGGAGGTTGTCGTCCGTCCGGTTGCGGACGGAGGAGAAGGCACTGTGGATGCGCTTGTGGAAGGGCTTGCGGGCGAGAAGATGCCCATGTGCGTAACCGGGCCGCTTGGAGAACCTGTGCACTGCGCATATGGTATGCTGTCCGGCGGGATGGCGGTCATGGAGATGGCGAGCTGCAGCGGCCTGCCGCTTGTGCCGCCGGAAAAGCGCAACCCGCGGTTTACCACGACCTACGGTTTGGGTGAAATGATTCTTCACGCGCTTGAACGCGGCTGCCGTTCGTTTTTGATCGGGATCGGCGGCAGCGCCACGAATGACGGGGGAATCGGCATGCTTACGGCGCTTGGGTTCCGCTTCCTTACAGCGGCGGGGGAAAGCGCGGGGATTGACGGCCGCGCAGCCGGCCGGGTGGCGTGCATCGACGCTTCCGGGGCAGATGCGCGCCTTGCGCAATGCCGCTTTCGGATTGCGTGCGATGTAAGCAACCCGCTCTTTGGGCCAGATGGCGCGTCGCGCATATACGGCCCGCAAAAGGGGGCGACGCCGGAGATTGCAGCAGAGCTGGATGATGGCCTGCGGCATTTTTCGGAAGTGGTGAAACATCAATTCGGGATAAGCGGGGACCAGCTTCCGGGCTCGGGAGCCGCAGGCGGCCTTGGATATGCATTCATCAGCTTTTTGCCCGCGGTGCTGGAACCGGGAATCGCATTGGTGCTCGACGCCATCCACATTGCGGACGATATGGAAGGGGCGGATTTTGTTATAACGGGGGAAGGCCGCATGGATTTCCAAACGGCGATGGGAAAAGCGCCCATAGGCATAGCGCAGCTCGGCAAGCGGTGCGGCGCGGTGACGCTTGCCTTTGCGGGCGCGACGGCGGACGATGCTGCGGCCGTGAATCAAAGCGGAATTGACGCATATTTTGCTATCCCGCAGGCTCCGCTTGCGCTTGCGGAGGCTATGGAGCCGGGGCGTGCCCGGCGGAATCTTGCTTCCCGCGCGGAGCAGGTGTTCCGCGCCATAACGGCGGTGAAAAAATAGACACCAAAACCAAAGCAAGGCTCCGCATGGTTTTATGCGGAGCCTCAGCACTTTTTCGATACGCGGTGCAGTCCATCCTGCATGCCGGGAAGGCCTGCCTTTGAAACGCATCGCCTGTTCAAGCTGTTCCTGAGATTAACCGTTGATGTACACGCGCGGCGGACGGGGAAGCAGCCGGGCAACGATCTCGTTCTTGTTTGTGCCTGCAAGCTCGGAAGCCTCCTGAATGCTCATGGTGTTATTTGTGCCGTCACCGTAGATTACCGCAAGGTCACCTTCCCGGGCATCCGGCACAGCGGTGAGATCCACCATGCATTGATCCATGCACAGCACGCCGATGAGCGGGCATTTTACCCCGCGGATGGTCACGTAGCCCTTGCCGCGCATGTTGCGGGGGTATCCGTCTGCATAGCCGAAAGGAACGGTGCCGACAAGCGTATCTTCCGGCGCACGCCAGAGATAATCATATCCCACGCCCTCGCCTTTCTTTATGCGGTGAAGCTGGGAAATCCGCGTTATGAAGGACACGGCCTGCTTCACCTCCACATATCCTTTATGGAACCCTCTGAGGCCGTAAACGAGCGCGCCAGGGCGAATCATGTTCATGCGGTATTCCGGGTAGTCCACGGCGGCGATACTGTCTGCGAGATGCTTATAGCGGAAGGAGACGCCACGCGCTTCAAGCGCTTCCACGACAGCCATGAAGCGGGCGTATTGCCTGGCATCCTCTTCCTCGCCCGCAAGGGCAAGGTGGGAGAAAATGCCTTCAATTTCCAGGTTCGGCTCCCTGCAAATGGAGAAAAGTTCTTCCACGTTTTCCGTGCCGAGGCGATGGAAGCCGGAATCCACCTTGAGGTGCACTTTTGCGCGTGTGCCAAGGCTGGAGGCCGCCTCGCTCAGCAGCTTTCCCTGTGCGGCGGTAAAAACGGTTTGCGTAATGCGTTCCCGCACCACGATGGGAAGGAGCCTGTCCGGCGTATGGCCGAGGATGAACAGCGGCGCATCCGGATAAGCCTCCCGCAGTTCGAGCGCCTCGGTCAGCGTTGCAACGGCAAGGCAGCATGCTCCGTGGGCAAGCAGCGTCGGGGCAATACCAACCGCGCCGAGGCCGTAGCCGTTTGCTTTGATGACCGGCATGACGGCGACTTCCGGGCCAACCATGGCGCGAATGGCATCCATGTTGCCGGCAAGCGCGGCGAGGTCAACCTGAACGTAGGTATCGCGCGGGAGCGCTGCAGGGTCTGTATAAATCTGTGTGCAGCTCATTTGTCGTCCTCCAAAAATGCAAGCGTTCCCAAAACCTCAAGCAGTATGCCTGTTTTAATGCAGCGTTCATCAGGGCAGAAGGTTTCGCTGTGCAGCATCTGCGGCTGAGGATTGCCGGGAGTTGCGGTTCCAATGTTGAAATACGTGCCGGGAACAGCCTCGGTGAAATACGCAAAATCGTCCGCGCCGAGGCTGGGTTCTTCCATGAAAACGACATTTTCCGCGCCGAGCGCCGCCTGAGCAACCTCCGAAAGGCGCTGCGAAGTCGCACGGTCGTTCACAAGGGGAGGATATCCATCGGACATTTCCACCGTGGCTGTCGCGCCAAATGCGGCGGCAGTGCCTTGCGCGATTTCTTTCACCTTGGCTTTTACAAAATCGCGCGTTGCGAAATCCAGCGCGCGAATGGTGCCGCGCATTTCAACGGAGCCGGCGATGATGTTTTCCTTTGTTCCGCCGTGGATCGTTCCAAGCGTTACGATCAGAGGCGTGGTGGGCGCGCTGAACCGGCTTGAGATGCTCTGGAGGGCGCTGATGACCTGTGCCGCTACTACGATGGAGTCCACGCCCTTTTCAGGGTGCGCGCCGTGGCAGGAGGTGCCGTTCACGGTGATGGAAAGCTCCGTTGTGGAAGCGTTCATCTTTCCGTTGCAGACAAGCACCTTGCCGGTTTCGTAATTCGGATCCACATGGAGGCTCATCACGCGTGTGACGCGGGGATTTTTCAGGCAGCCATGTTCGATCATTCCGTGCGCGCCGCCAACCGTTTCCTCGGCCGGCTGGAAAAAGAGCTTCACCGCGCCGGGCAGCTCCGCTTCCATGCTTTTGAGAATTTGCGCGGCGCCGAGAAGGATCGCTGTGTGGACGTCATGCCCGCAGGCATGCATTACGCCCGGAACCTTTGAAGCATAGGGAACGTCGTTTTCTTCCTGGATGGGAAGCGCGTCGATATCGGCACGGATCCCTATGGCATACTTGGCCGAAGGGGAACCGACCGTAGCAACGACGCCATAGCCAGCCACGTTGGTTTCATGCGGAATATTGAGCGCGGCAAGGCGATCGCTGATCACATGCATTGTGCGCTCTTCCTGCTGCGAAAGCTCCGGATGCATGTGGATGTCGCGGCGCAGAGCGATAATTTCATCATAAATCCCGTCGATCGCGGCGCGGATTCGGTTGGGGTCCATTTTGCGTTACCTCCTGAGATATGAAATTGAAGGATGAAGAGCTTCTGTTGGCATTGTACAACACAGCAGCGCCGGTTTCAATGGAAAAACCGCATCTTATGGTGTATACTAAACAAGAAATTAACGTTATGGAAAAGAGGAACGGCTATGCATGTAATGGATCTGACGCAGACGATCGGTGAAACAATGCCGGTTTATCCGGGAACGGAACAACCAAAGCTGACACAGACGAATACCATTGAAAAGGATGGCTTTAAGGAGACGCTCCTCCGTATGTATTCCCATACCGGCACGCATATGGATGCGCCCGCACACATTTTCCCCGGCGCTCCGACGCTGGATGCACTGCCTGCTGAAAAATTCACGGGAAAGGCATGCGTTGTGGACTGCTCCGATGCGGGAGAGGGCGGACGGATTACGATGCGGCACATTCAAAACGTGCGCGCGGCGGCGGATGAAGCGGAATTCCTGCTGTTTTATACGGGCTGGAGCCGCCTTTGGAACGATGGACGCTACTTTGGCGCGTACCCTGCGTTTGATGCGGATGTGATGCGTTATTGCGCAGCCGGGAAAAAGGGGATCGGCATTGATGCGATCTCCATCGACCCGATCGACAGCTTTGAATTGCCCATGCACCGCATCGTGCTTGGCGCGGGGCTTGTTATTGTGGAAAACCTGACGAATCTCGAGGGGCTTATTGGCCGCGCGTTCCGCTTTGCAGCGCTTCCGCTGAAATACGAAAATGCGGACGGCGCGCCGGTGCGCGCCGTAGCGTTTGTGGATTAATTCCGGGCTCCGCCGTTTTCTGTTTCCCGCTCCCGGCGCAGGGCGCTGCGGTAAGCGATATATGCGCTGACGCGGCCGGTTTGCTGAAATGCCTCCCAAAGGGCGCGGGCATTGTTGGGTGTGCTGCTCTTATCCATGACGGTTGCTCCTTTGCGGTATGATACGGCTTTAGTATCTCCGCAGGAGGGCCAGGACCATGAACGGAAAATCTTTCCCACGGAGGCCGGATGGCACTTATTACCGTAAACGGCATCGTGACACGGTATGCAAATTACCGCGACAATGACCGCATCCTGACGCTTTTCACGCGGGAGAGGGGGCTGATTTCCGCTGCCGCACGCGGCTGCCGCCGCCCGAAAAGTCAGCTTTTGCCGGCGAGTGAGCTGTTCGTTTCGGGGGAGTTCGTCCTGTTTCTGAACCGGGAAAAATATACCGTGGAATCCTGCGATGTGCGCGAACCCTTTTATCCGCTTCGCGAGGATGTGGAACGCTTTTCCGCAGGAGCGTACATGCTTTCCCTCATCAATGAGGGAACGGCTGCGGAGCAGCCGAATGAGGCGCTGCTGTCACTTTTGCTTTATGCGTTGAGCTTTACCGCCTATTCGGAGTGTGCGCCGCTTGATATGGCGCTTTGCTTTGCTGCGCGCTGCCTGCAAACGCTTGGGTACAGCCCGGCGGTCACGCGGTGCGCTGCCTGCGGGTGCGACCTGCGCGCCGAGCGTGAACTGCACTTTTCGGCTGCGGCGGGCGGTGCGCTCTGTTCGGCCTGCGCGCATGGCTTTGGGACAGACGCAGTTCCCATTTCTGCGCTTTCCCTTGAAGCGCTCAGGCGCATGTTGATGCTCTCCGATGCGGAAATGGGAAAGGTTCGCCTGCCGGAACGCGTCCGAAACGAGCTGAAGCATGCTATAAACGGCTATGCTGAGCATGTGCTGGAGCGGCGGTTTAAGGCACTTTCCTGCCTGTGAGACTGCATGCGGGCAGGATACGTCGCCTATAAGTTCAAATTATGATTAAATGTTGCAACATAACAACTTTCCCGCAGGATTTCCTGCATAAGGAATTACAAATTCATTGCTTAATTTGAAAAAAAAGGATATAATAACTAATGCGTGTGGAATTTTGAAGAACGCATATTTTTGATGCGTGGTATTCCACCCGCTGAATATGGTCCAATTTGATTATATTATATGGAGGTAAATTAAATCGATGGCACACAAGTACGTATACCTTTTTAGTGAAGGTAACGCCACCATGCGGAATCTCCTCGGCGGCAAGGGTGCAAACCTTGCTGAAATGACCGGCCTCGGCATGCCTGTGCCGCAGGGCTTCACCATCACCACTGAAGCCTGCACGCAGTATTATGCCGACGGAGAGAAGATCAACGACGAAATCATGGATCAGATCTATGAATACATCGGCAAGCTGGAAGGAATCACCGGCAAGAAGTTCGGCGACCTTGAAAACCCGCTGCTCGTTTCCGTCCGTTCCGGCGCCCGCGCTTCCATGCCGGGCATGATGGACACCATCCTCAACCTCGGCCTGAACGAAGCGGTTGTGGACGTTATCTCCAAAAAATCCAATAATCCCCGTTGGGCGTGGGACTGCTATCGCCGCTTCATCCAGATGTATTCCGACGTCGTCATGGAAGTGGGTAAGAAGTATTTCGAGCAGCTCATCGACAAGATGAAGGAAGAACGCGGCATCACGCAGGATGTGGAGCTTACCGCGGACGACCTTAAGGAGCTCGCAGGCCAATTCAAGGCCGAATATAAGGCCAAGATCGGCACCGACTTCCCCTCCGACCCGAAGGAACAGCTCATGGGCGCAATCAAAGCGGTGTTCCGCAGCTGGGACAACCCCCGCGCCAATGTGTATCGCCGCGATAACGACATCCCCTATTCCTGGGGTACCGCTGTCAACGTCCAGATGATGGCGTTCGGCAACATGGGCGATGATTGCGGCACCGGCGTTGCGTTTACCCGCAACCCCGCGACCGGCGAAAAAGAACTCATGGGTGAATTCCTGACCAACGCGCAGGGCGAAGACGTTGTGGCCGGCGTGCGCACTCCGATGCCCATTGCGCAGATGGCCGAAAAGTTCCCCGCTGCGTTCAAGCAGTTCCAGGAAGTGTGCGGAATCCTTGAAAACCATTACCGCGATATGCAGGACATGGAGTTCACCGTTGAGAACAACAAGCTCTACATGCTCCAGACCCGCAACGGCAAGCGTACGGCAAAGGCTGCTCTGAAGATCGCCTGCGACCTCGTGGACGAGGGCATGATTTCCGAGCAGGAAGCCGTTAACATGATTGACCCGCGCAACCTTGATACCCTGCTGCATCCGCAGTTTGATACCAAGGCGCTCAAGAATGCAAAGCCCGCCGGCAAGGCGCTGCCTGCGTCTCCCGGCGCTGCCTGCGGAAAGATCGTCTTTAGCGCAGAGGATGCAAAGGCCTGGGCCGCTCGCGGCGAAAAGGTTGTCCTCGTTCGTCTGGAGACCTCACCGGAGGACATCGAAGGCATGAAGGCTGCACAGGGCATCCTGACCGTGCGCGGCGGCATGACCTCCCACGCGGCAGTCGTTGCCCGCGGCATGGGCAAATGCTGCGTATCCGGTTGCTCCGCGATCAACATGGATGAAGAAAACAAACAGTTTACGCTTTCCGGCAAGACATATCATGAGGGCGACTGGCTGAGCCTTGACGGTTCCACCGGCAACGTTTACGACGGCGCAATGCCGACGATGGATGCTTCCATTGGCGGCGAGTTCGGCCGCATCATGGCTTGGGCGGACAAGTATCGCCGCCTGCAGGTCCGCACCAATGCGGATACCCCGCACGACGCTGCCAAGGCGCGCGAGCTGGGCGCAGAGGGCATTGGCCTTTGCCGCACCGAGCACATGTTCTTTGACGGCGACCGCATTGCGGCCATCCGTGAGATGATTTGCTCCGATACCGTGGAAGAGCGCGAAGCGGCGCTTGCAAAGCTCCTGCCGATGCAGCAGAGCGACTTTGAGGGCATTTACGAAGCCATGGAAGGCTGCCCGGTTCCCATCCGCTTCCTTGCCCCGCCGCTGCACGAGTTCGTTCCCACTGAGGAAGCAGACATTGCGCTTCTGGCAAAGGCTCAGGGCAAGACCGTTGAACAGATCAAGGCGATTATCGCCTCTTTGCATGAGTTCAACCCGATGATGGGACATCGCGGCTGCCGCTTGGCTGTTACCTTCCCGGAAATTGCCGCTATGCAGACCCGCGCCGTCATCCGTGCCGCCATCAACGTGCAGGCCAAGCATCCGGACTGGACCATGGTTCCTGAAATCATGATCCCGCTCGTGGGCGAAGTCAAGGAACTCAAGTATGTGAAGGACGTTGTTGTTAAGACTGCTGATGAAGAACTTGCAAAAGCCGGCGTACAGATGAAGTACAAGGTTGGCACGATGATCGAGATTCCGCGCGCCGCGCTGACCGCTGATCAGATCGCTACCGAGGCCGAGTTCTTCTCCTTCGGGACCAACGACCTGACCCAGATGACCTTCGGTTTCAGCCGTGACGACGCCGGCAAGTTCCTTGGCGCGTATTATGACAAGAAGATTTACGAGAACGATCCGTTCGCCAAGCTTGATCAGGTTGGCGTGGGCAAACTCGTGAAGATGGCTGCCGAACTGGGCCGTCAGGCTCGCCCGGACATTCACCTCGGCATCTGCGGCGAACACGGCGGCGATCCTTCCTCCGTTGAGTTCTGCCACAAGGTGGGCTTGGATTATGTTTCCTGCAGCCCGTTCCGCGTGCCGATCGCGCGCCTTGCAGCGGCTCAGGCGAATATCCGCAACAAATAAAAGCGTTAACCAACAATTGGATCCGGCGCTGCCCTCAATGGCAGCGCCGGATTGAGTGTATCGAAAAAGTGGCCTTTGGCCACTTTTTCGAGTTTTTCTTGGCATTTGCCTCTCGCTGATGCTCGCGGGCGGCAAAAGTTGTAAAGTACGAACCCCTGAGGGTTTCATCCGTTTCGGCGCACAGGTCGCCGAAGCCGGATTGCAGGTCAAGGACTGCGGCCATTGAAAATCCCCCCGGGCTTTTTCGACAGGCTGTCCGGCAAAAAATGGGGTTAAACCGGCAGCATGGAAGCGCAGAAAACAAAGCGGGAGAAGAAAGTGAAACAAAAAGGCAGTCCCTTCAGCATTATTTCATGTTTTTTCACAAATTTGACATAGATCGGAAAAGGACTTTTCCCGTTTATGCAGAAAAATCAAATAAAGAACAAGCAAGGAGGGATATGATGGAAGAAGACAGAATCCAAAGCGGGAGCCTGCGCGAGCATGCGGAGGAGCTGGAAACGCAAACGCTTTCCCCCTATGCGATGCTTTCAAGAGACACGCGCGGCCGGGAATACCCGATGGAAAAATGCCCGATCCGCACGGAATTTGTGCGCGACCGGGATCGTATCATCCACTGCAAATCCTTCCGGCGCTTGAAACATAAAACGCAGGTTTTTCTTTCCCCGGTGGGCGACCATTACCGCACGCGCCTCACGCATACGCTGGAGGTCAGCCAAATCGCACGCACCATTTCGCGCGGGCTTAGGTTAAATGAGGATTTAACAGAGGCAATCGCGCTCGGACATGATTTGGGTCACACGCCGTTCGGCCATGCAGGCGAAAGCGTGCTGGACCGCTTGGTGCCCGGCGGCTTTGAACATAACGTACAGAGTTTGCGCGTTGTGGAAAAACTGGAAAACGGCACGGGGCTGAACCTCACCTATGAAGTGCGGGACGGCATTGTGAACCACAAGAAAAGCGGTACGCCATGCACCCTGGAGGGCGCCGTGGTAAGCATTGCAGACCGTATCGCCTACATTAACCACGACATTGACGATGCCATCCGCGCAGGTGTGCTGCATGAGGAGGATCTGCCGAAACGCTGTGTAACCGTGCTGGGTAATTCGCATGGGCGTCGCATCAATACAATGATTACGGATGTGATTGCACGGAGCTATGGCAGGCCGCAGATTTGCATGTCGGAACGGATCGGCGAGGAGTTTGACATGCTGCGCGCGTTCATGTTTGAACATGTATACCGCGACAGCGACGCAAAGCAGGAGGAAGGGAAGGCAAAGCATGTCGTCGAGCAACTTTTCCTGTATTACCTTCGGCATATGGACGAGCTGCCGGAGGAGTTTACACGGCACATTGCCGCGGATGGGGCGGAGCGCGTGGCTGCGGACTATATCGCCTGTATGACGGATCGTTACGCGATCACGGATTATGAGCGCAAGTTTGTGCCCAAGGAGTGGATGTAGCGTACAGCTTTCTGCAAAAAACGGAATTTTTATGAAAGTTGCAGGAATCGCGGGTTTTATGGCGAATAACGAGCGTGCGGATGAATTATGGGAAAGGAGTGTTGTCACATGCCCATGTTCCCGGAAACGTGGATGGACGAGCTCCTTCAAAAGACGGATCTTGTAAGCCTGGTCTCCGAATATGTCCCGCTTTCACAAAAAAGCGGGCGACTTTGGGGCTGCTGCCCGTTTCATAACGAAAAAACCCCCTCTTTTTCCGTTCAGCCGGACAAGCAGATGTATTATTGCTTCGGGTGTCATGCAGGCGGTGGAGCCATTCAATTTGTGCGGGAAATCGAGAGGCTCTCCTTTGTGGAGGCGGTGAAGTTTTTGGCGCAGCGCGCAGGCATGGAGCTGCCGGATGAGGTGGATGACGACCGCCTCAGGCGTGAGCGTGCACATAAGGAACGGCTGTATGCAGCATGCAAGGAGGCAGCGCTGTTTTACCACCGTCAGCTGCTGTCGCCGGGGGGGAAGCAGGCGCAGGCATACCTTGCAAAGCGTGGGGTGGATGGCAAGCTTGCAACCCGGTTTGGCCTTGGTTTTGCGTTGGAAACATGGGATGGCCTGACGAATTATCTTACCGGGAAGGGCTACACGAACGACGAGTTGATCGACGCCGGGCTTGCAATTCGCGGGAAACGGAAGAACGGCTGCTACGATGCTTACCGCAACCGTGTAATTTTCCCCATTATCGCTACGAGCGGCCGGGTAATCGGTTTTGGCGCACGCACAATGAAGAAGGACGAGCAGCCAAAATATATCAATACCGGTGATACGCCGATTTACAATAAACGCAGCAATCTGTACGCGTTGAACATGCAAAAGGGGAAACACCCGGTTGATCTTGTAATGGTGGAAGGCTATATGGATGTGATCAGCCTTCATGCGTGCGGGATCGACAACGCGGTGGCGTCCCTCGGTACTGCGCTTACGCAGCAGCAGGCCCGGCTGATGAAACGCTATGTCGAGCGCGTATATATTTCTTATGACGGAGATGCAGCGGGGCAAAATGCAACGCTGCGCGGGTTGGACATCCTTGCGGCTGAAGGGTTGGAGGTGAAGGTGATCTCGATCCCCGGCAACATGGACCCGGACGATTATGTGCGGCGCAATGGAAAGGCAGCGTTCCTGAAGCTGAAGGACGATGCAAATACACTCAACGGCTTTAGGCTTTCGCACCTTGCGACGCAGTTCGACCTTCTTACTGCGGATGGCCGCGAAGGATATGCGAAGCGCGCGTGCGCGTTTGTTGGCGGCCTGGAGCCTGTGGAACGCGAGCGGTACATCCCGGTAATTGCCCGCAACGCGGGAGTTTCTCTTGATGCAGTGGAGGCACAATGCGGGCTTGTAAAGCCTGTTGAAACGAATAACACTGCCAAAAATCGGAATACTAGGAATAAAATTCGCGAGGCGAAAGTTACCGAACCCGATCGAATTGAGCAGACGCTGCTCGCCTGCATGCAGGCTTCGCGCGAAAATACCACATATGCAGCGGAGCGGATGGCCGAGGCGGGGGTAACGTTTTCCCAGGAAGGGTTTGCGGGATATGCGGATGCATTGCTTGTTGCATATTCTACGAGCGAAGCGCCGGATATGGCGCGCTTGCTCGCAGAGCTTCCAGAGCAACAGGCGGAAGCCGCCGCAATGGCGATGACAGCCGACCCATTGGAAGGGGAAGCCGCCTCCGTGATTGATGATTGCGTAGAAAAGCTGCGCTACAAACAGATTAATGTGCGCCTGAAGGAGCTTGCAGACAAAATGAGCGCCGGAGAAGGCGACAGGACGGTGCTTCTGCGTGAACACGCGGAGCTGATGAAGAAACTCAAAGAGTTTAAATAGACATAGATTAGTAACAGTAAGGAGTGGGCAGCTTTGGAAGCGAATAAACCTCACATGAACAAGGTGGAAGAGCTCGTTGAGCGCGGCAAGGCGAAAGGCGTTTTGACCTATAAAGAAGTCATGGATACGCTTGAGGAGCTTGACCTCAATTCTGAGCAGATCGAGCGGTTGTACGACCGCTTTGAGGCGCTCAACATTGATGTGGTTGAGGAAATCGAGGTCGCGGAGGACATCACCGAGGAGTTGGCGGAAATTGACACCTCCGTTCCGGGCGCGGAAGGCGTGGCGATTGATGACCCTGTGCGCATGTACCTAAAGGAAATTGGAAAAGTGCCGCTTTTGAGCGCATCCGAAGAAATCGAGATCGCAAAGCGGATGGCAGATGGCGATCAGGATGCGAAACGGCAGCTTGCGGAAGCGAATCTGCGCCTTGTAGTTTCCGTTGCAAAGCGCTATGTCGGCCGCGGAATGCTGTTCCTTGACTTGATTCAGGAGGGCAACCTCGGCCTCATTAAAGCTGTGGAAAAGTTTGATTACCGAAAAGGCTATAAGTTTTCAACTTATGCAACATGGTGGATTCGCCAGGCCATTACGCGTGCAATCGCGGATCAGGCGCGCACCATCCGCATTCCCGTGCATATGGTAGAAACCATAAACAAGCTCATTCGCGTAAACCGCCAGCTTTTGCAGGAATATGGGCGGGAGCCCAGGCCGGATGAAATCGCTGCCGAAATGGGAATTTCCGAAGACAAGGTGCGCGAGATCATCAAGGTGGCGCAGGAACCGGTTTCGCTTGAAACGCCGATCGGCGAGGAAGAAGACAGCCATCTTGGGGATTTTATTCCGGATGACGATGCGCCCGCGCCTGCGGAGGTCGCGGCCTTCACACTGCTTAAGGAGCAGTTGATGGAGGTGCTTGATACGCTCACACCCCGGGAAGAAAAGGTGCTCCGCCTGCGCTTTGGCCTGGATGACGGCAAGGCTCGCACGTTGGAGGAGGTCGGCAAGGAGTTTAATGTTACGCGTGAGCGCATCCGCCAGATTGAAGCGAAGGCGCTGCGTAAACTCCGCCATCCTTCCCGCAGCAAAAAGCTTAAGGATTTTCTTGAATAACAGGGCAGAATACAGGGGGGGGCGCCGCAAGCGCCCCTCCTGTATTCGCGCCCGGCTTGGAGAATGTCTGAACCCTTCCCGGTACACAATGCCGCGATTTATTTTATGGACAGCAAGGCTTATAAGGCTTATACGGTAAATACCGGGGACCGGTTTCAGCTGGAGCAAGTCGTTCCTGAACCCGGCTATCAGCACACGGAATGGCTTGTGGGAGAAGGATACCGGGGCGCGGCATGAAAAATTCAGGTAAATTTCATCCGAAAGTGATAAATCCCTTGTTTGCATGCGGCGAATTGTGGTAATATAATACACGGTATTGTGTATCATGGCGTTGCTGTGTGCGCGCGGCATGGTAAGATCATACAAATGCAACAAAAAACCACTTTGGAGGATTATTACCTATGGCAATGATTATGGCGGGCGATTTCAGGAAGGGCGTTACGGTTGAAATTGATGGCAACGTTTGGTCCATCGCGGACTTCCAGCACGTGAAGCCCGGCAAGGGTGCGGCTTTTGTGCGCACGCGGCTCAAGAACGTCATGACCGGCGCGGTGCTTGAGCGCACCTTCAGCCCCACGGACAAGTACCCCACCGCGCACATCGAAACCAAAGAGATGCAATATCTTTACAACGATGGCGAGCTTTATTATTTCATGGATACGGAAACCTTTGAGCAGCTTCCGCTCAACCATGAGCAGGTTGAGGATGCGATCGACTTCATCGTGGAAAACGAAAACGTCACCATCCGCTTCTTTAAAGGCAGCCCGTTCTCCGTTGCTGCGCCTAACTTTGTTGAACTGACCGTCACCGAAACGGAGCCCGGCTTCCGCGGCGATACCGCCACCGGAACAACCAAGCCTGCAACGCTTGAAACCGGCTTTAAAATTAACGTTCCGCTGTTCGTCAACGAGGGTGACCGCATTCGTGTAGATACCCGCACTGGCGAATATATGGAGCGCGTCTAAGCAATCCTAACAACATCACATAACGGAGGTTTACCTATGGGATACATGAAAGAAAAAGTCGCTTACCTGCGCGGCCTTGCGGACGGCATGGAAATCGGCGGCGATGCGCAGGGGAAGCTCCTGCTTGCGATGATCGAGACCATGGACGAAATGGCCGGTACCATTGACGAAAACGAAGAGGCGATTATTGACCTTGATGAATGCATTGACGACATTTGTGATGAGCTTTCCGACATTGACGAGTGCCTGGACGCTCTGATTGATGATGATGACGAGTGCGATTGCTGCTGTGACGATTTTGACGATGACTTTGTTGAGGTAGAATGCCCGCATTGCGGTGAGACTGTCTACTTCGATCAGGACATGCTTGAATCTGACGAGGAACTGATCTGCCCGAACTGCAACAAACCCGTGATCCCGACGGTTCAGGATGATGAGGAATAACAGAACATAAAACTTAGTCAGAGCCGCCCGGAAATTTCGGGCGGCTCTTTGCGTAAAGAGCGGTTTGCGGAGAACAACGCAGCCGAAACCGATCCTTGCGCCCCCTGCCTTACTTCCCGGCCTCTTCTACGGCGGCTTCCGCAAAGCTGTTGTCTACAAGCTCAGTAAACTCAACGCGCTCGCTCAGCTCTCCAGCACTTTCCATGATATCCTGCAAACGTGTAAAGGAATCCTCGCTCATAACAGGCGTTTGCGTCCAGGAATCTGTCGCCCGGTAACTTTGGGCGACCGCGGAAAGGGTCTCGATCGAAGAATCTGGGAAGAACGGCTGCATCGCCTCAGCGATTTCCGCATCGCTTGCGGATTGCACCCAAAGCTGCGCGCGGTACAGCGCCCGCACGAACGCTTCAACGAATGCAGGGTCATCCTTTATGGTGTCGGGCGCAACCATAAAGGCGGTATAAGGCACTTCGCCGGATTCCATGCCAACGTTTGCGACGATGTGTCCCTTGCCTGCGGCTTCAAATTCAGAGGCTGTCGGTTCAAAAAGCGTAACGAAATCGCCGGTGCCGCTCTCAAATGCGCCGCCCATCAGGTTAAACTGGATGTTGTTGATGACCTCTACATCCACACCGGGGGTAAGACCGTGTTGCTTGAGGACGTATTCGAGCGTCATAAAGGGCATTCCTCCGGGACGTCCGCCGATAATAGATTTTCCCTGCAGGGATTTCCAATCAAACGCATCGTCCGCTTCGCGGCCAACGAGGAAGGAACCGTCGCGCTTGGTGAGTTGGGCAACGATCATCGGATGTTCGTCTTTCCCCCCGGAAACCACGTAAACGCCGGTTTCCGGGCCCATCAGCGCAATGTCCGCTTCTCCCGCAAGCAGCGCGGTCATGCTTTTGTCACTGCCGCCGCCGGTCACAATTTCGATCTCCATGCCTTCCGCTTCAAAGAATCCGCGTGAGACCGCAACATACAGCGGTGCGTAGAACACCGAGCGGGTCACCTCATTGAGCGTGACATGGCGCAATTCGCCCTGCTTGTCGCAGCCGCACAGCAAGAACGCGGCGCCGAGCAGCAGACACAGCGCAAAGGATACGAGTTTTTTCATAGCAACCTCCTGAATTTTTTGGGCTGCTTCATCCTATTCATGTCGCTTCTGTTTTGGAACCGGACACATCAAAAAAGCAGGGTGGGAACTTCTCTCACTCTGCCCAGCACAGGATGGTTTGGAACCCTATGCGCGTGTTTTTTGGATGTAAGGCAGAACCTGAATGCGTGCGTAGTGGACGAGCGCTATGAGCGCAAGGACAATCGCAATGCCAAGCACGACAATGTCCAGTATGCCGATCTGCGGAACAAACCGCTTGGCCAGCGTAAGCGCAACGCTTGCATTAAAGAAGCCGGAGGCAAATTTGCCAAACCAGTCGGAATACACAAAAACTTTTTTGCGGAACAGGATCGCGCCGCCGACGATCATGATGAGTTCCTTGGCAAAAACGATGATGATCATATAGAGGGGTAGCCAGCCCCGCGTCAAAAAGCAGACGAGCGCTGTAAGCACCATCAGCTTGTCAGCCAACGGGTCAAGCACTTTGCCGATATTGGAAATCCAGTTGTTCCGCCGTGCCAGAAAGCCGTCCAGCAGGTCGGTCAAAAATGCGACTATATACGTAATCAGGCACGAAAGATATTGAGCCTTTATAAAAAAATACAGGAATACGCCTACCATCAAAATGCGAAGCGCAGAAAGAATGTTGGGAATATGCCGCATGCCAAACCTCGCTTAAAACCATAGTTACTTTGCTAACAAAATCAATTATACCATAAACGGCACAAATCACCAAAGGAATTTGTCGAGGAAGCCAAACAAAAGCACTTTGACGCAATCAATTTACATTTGTTTGTTCTTGACGCGTTGACAGCATGCGGCGGGAAGGATAAAATAAACAAGTCAGTTTATAATGGGGTGCCGCATGAGCAGGCGCCTTTGCAAAGGAGAAAAAAGAATGCAAAACAAACGCAACGGCATGCGCGCCGTCCTGTTCACTTTGGCACTCGCATTGGTGTTTGCCGCTTTTGCCGGCTGCAGCGCCAAGGTAAGCAACCCAGTCGTCGGCAAAGTCGGCGATATGGAAATCCGTTTTCAAACCTATTACAACATCTATTTCAACAATATGTATATCCAAAGCCTGTATGGTACCTACGATGTATCAACGGCTGAAAAGTACCGCGCATTTCAGGACATGGTGTTCGATTCTATTATCGACAGCCTGCTCCCGATTTATGTTGCAAAGAAAAACGGCGTAACGCTTACCGACGAAGAGGAAGCAGAAGTTCAGAAGAAGTTACAGGAGCAAATCGACAGCCTGTATGAGGATTATGCGGATAAAGTGGATGAATCCATCACCGATGAAGCCGAAAAACGCGCTGCGGAAGAAAAACTGCTTTTGGAAGACCTGAAGGCAAACGGCCTTACGTATGATAAGTACATAAAGAGCATCGAAGAAAGCCTACGCGATCAGGCCATTGGAAAGAAATATGCCGACGGGTTGATGGCGGAAGTTACGGTGAGCGACGAGGATGTTCAGGCTTACTATGACGAGCAGCTCGCGTACTATCAGGAGCGCTATGCAGAGGATGCGGCAAACTACTTTGACGATTATTCTTCCTACATCACCAATGGCGGTCTGCAGCCTCTGGTGGTGCCGGAGGGCTACAACTATTATAAGCATATTCTGATTCTTGACCCCGAAGAAGGGGAGGAAAAGGACGTTGACGCCATCGTGGCGGAGGTTTATGCAAAGATTCAGGCCGGGGAGGATTTCGATGCCTTGATTGAAGAGTACGGCGAAGATCCCGGAATGAAGAACGAGCCTTACAAAACAGAGGGCTATATCCTGAGCGAAGCAAATGCGTCCGACTATTATGAGGAGTTTTCTGCTGCGGCGCTCGCACTTGAGAAGGAAGGCGATGTAACGCCCGAAGCTGTTCAGTCCTCCAAAGGAAAGCATATCATCAAAAAGCTTGGCCCTGTGGAAGCAAAGACTCTTTCCCTTGATGAGGTGAAGGATGCAGTCCGTGAACTGGTGCAGTCGGACAAGGAAGATGCTTTGTATGAAGAGTATCTCACACAGTGGAAGGAAGAGGTCAAGATCGTTAAGCATTACGACCGCGTGAACGGCGTAAAGTAAGCCGCTATGGAAAGCAGGCCGTTGATTGCGGGAATTTACCGCGTATTTGCGCCCGAAACGGGGGAATCGTTCCTCGGGTTCACTTACAACTTTGAAGGAACCCGGAAACGGCTGCGCTTTGAACTCACGCTTAACACTTGTCCCTATAAACCTTTGCAGCTGTTTTGGAATGAGCGGGGCGGGCTCGAATTTGAGCTTTTGGAAGCGTTTGCGCCCGAACCGGCATTGTCTGAGCTGGAAACGGAAGCGCATCTGCGTGCCAAGCTCTTCCTTTGGCAAGAGCGGCTCGGCACAGGCGCCCGGTTGCTGCAAACGCAAATATGACCTTACCCAAACAAACAGCGGACAAGAACACGTAAGAACAAAAAATCGCGCCGTCGGCGCGATTTTTTGTTCTCTTTTGTTCTTTTAATTTTGCAGTGCAAGATCATCCGTTTCTGCAAGTGTTTTCAGTATGGGCTTGATCGCGCGCGCTACGCTGCCCGGCTCAAAGGGGTTGGATAGGCGCGCCAGCTTGAGCAGCGCGAGGTAAGGCATGCTGCCGCCCGCACAGCAGAGACGGTAATAATCCCCCCATGCCTCTTCACGGTTTTCAAGCATTCTGCCGTAAAATTCAAACGCGCCCATGGAGGCAAGCGTATAATCGATGTAATAGAACGGGTCGAGGAAGATGTGCAGCTTCTGCATCCAGAAGCCTCCCTTTTCCATGAAAGCGTTGCCGTCATAGCTGCGGTCGGGAAGGTATTTCTTCTCAAGCTCCTTCCAGACTGCCGTGCGCTCAGCGGGCGTCATGTTTGGGTTTTCGTACACGATGTGCTGGAATTCATCCACGCATACGCCATACGGGATGAATGTAAGCGCATCCGCCATGTGAGAAAACTTGTATTTTGCGGTTTGTGTGCCGAAGAACAGGTCCATCCAGGGATAGGTGAAGAACTCCATGGACATGGAGTGAATCTCATTGGCCTCGCTTGTGCTGAAATAGTATTCGGGAATCTTCTGGTGACGGCTTGCACAGAAGGCTTCAAAGGCATGACCGGCTTCGTGGGTAAGCACGCCTACATCGGCAGAAGTGCCATTGAAGTTGGAGAAAATAAACGGAGAATCGTACTCCGGGATGAATGTACAGTAACCGCCGACCGCCTTGTTTGGCTTTGTTTCGAGTTCCAGCAGTGCATGGTTAACCATGAAATCAAAGAACTCGCCCGTCTCAGTTGAAAGCGCGCGATACATTTTCTGCGCACAGGCCACCATGAAGTCCCGGTCGCCTTGCGGCACGGCATTACCATCGGTAAAGGAGTAACTTTCATCGTAATAATGGAGCTTATCCACGCCAATGCGCTTTGCCTGCCGGCGGCGCAGCTCCACGCAGGCAGGCACAATGTACTCTACGACCTGTGCACGGAAGCGGGCCACGTCCTCTGCATCATAATCCGTGCGGCCCATGTTCAGATAGCCAAGCGGTGTGAAGGTTTTATAGCCCATGGCTTTTGCCATTTCATGCCGCAGGTGTACAAGTTTGTCATAAATCTCGTCCAGCTTTGCCTCGTTTTCGATAAAGAATCCCGCCCAGGCTTCAAATGCCGCCTTGCGCACAGCGCGGTCCGGGGATTCCATGTATTTGAGCAGGCCGTAATTGTTGCAGATCTCCCCGTTGAATTCAACCTTGCAGCTTGCTGCAAGCGCCTGATATTCGCTGCAGAGGCGGTTTTCTTCCTGCATGAAGGGAACAAGTGCGGGCGACATCCGCTTGACGCTGAGCTCGGCGTTTATGAACATCTGCTGCCCGTACGTTTGCGCAAGCTGGGTACGGAAGGGGGATGCGAGAAGCGCCTTGGAATATGCAAGCGAAAGAGAATCGATCACGGGGGAGGCTTCATCGAAAAATTCCTTCTCCGCCTTGTAGAACGAATCCTCGGTGTTGAGCGTAAAGCGGATTTCAGCAAGCGTAGCCAAGGTCGCAAGGCGTTTGGTAAAGGCGGCGTTCCTTTCTATGACGGTCACTGCTTCGTCCGGCGTTCTTGCATTGTGCATCGCATCGGTCAATGCGCTGATCGTCTCCCGTACTGCATCAAGATCGGGGCGTTCGTATTTGTAGTCGTTGAATTTTTGCATGGGTTCCTCCTGTCGTCCGTTTGTAAATATTATGTTAACGAAGGGCATTTTCACCTCATCATCATAACAAACAAGGGTGCGCCGCGGCAAGAGATGTGCTATAATTTTAAATAATATATTTCAAAATATTGGCAGATATGACAGGAAACGCGGAAGATGACGAAGAAACTATATTATGACCCGGAACGTATCGAATGTGAGGCAACGGTTCTCGCCTCTGAAAAGACGGAAGACGGATATGATATCTTGCTGGATGCAACCGTGATTTACCCCGAAGGTGGGGGCCAGCTTTCCGATACGGGACGCATAGCGGATGCATCCGTATCGCATGCGCGCGAGTCGAACGGTGGAATTTGGCACCGAACGGATCGGACGTTGCCTGTTGGAGCAACGGTTCATGTGGCATTTGATCCGGAACCGAGGTTGGATCACACCCAACAGCATACGGGGGAACACATCCTTTCAGGCCTTGCCAAAACCCTGTTTGGCGCGGTGAATGTGGGCTTCCATATGGCGGAGGACTATGCAACCATCGACCTTGACCTGCCGCTTAACGAAGAACAGCTTTGCTTGCTTGAAACGGAGGCCAACCGTGCCGTGCAGCGCAATGTGCAGACGGAAACGCGCATCGTAAGCGACGCAGAACTTGATGCGATTCCCCTCCGCAAACGCGCGAAGGGCCTTACGGGGGAGGACATCCGCATCGTATGGTGTGGCGGCGTGGATTCCTGCACCTGTTGCGGCACGCATTGCGCCCGAAGCGGCGAAGTGGGAGCCATAAAAATCATTGCGCATATGAATTATAAGGGAGGCACGCGGCTTTGGTTTGCCTGTGGCATGCGGGCCGTTGCAGATGCACAGAAAAATGCCCTTCTAGTGGACAAGTTGGCCCGGCGCTTTAGCACGAAGCCTGAAAATGTGCTTGCGGCCGTCGTGAAACAGGGCGATGAGCTTGCGGCGGCAAAGCGCGAGCTGCGCACGCGCACAGAAGCGCTGCTTGCGTACCGTGCGGCGGGTTTGCTGCAATCTGCAGAACCCGTGTGCGGCACAAAGCTGGTCGTTCATGCGGAAGATGGCTTAAACGCGCAGGAGCTGAAGTCATTTGCGGAGAAGCTCTGCGGGGAGGAACGTGTTGTAGCCGTCCTGTTTTCACATGTGGGGGATACGGTGTATTACCAACTTTCACGTGCGGCAGGTGTTCCGCTCAGCATGCGGGAAGCCTGCGCTGCGCTCAATGCGATGACAGGCGGAAAAGGCGGAGGACGGGACGATGCGGCACAGGGCAGCGCAAAGGCACAAACGGGCTTTGCGGAACTGCTTGCACAGTTTGAGGGATACCTTAAAAAATGGATGAGGGGGTAAGGGCGAATGAAGCGGTATGCGGCGTATTTGTTGGTGTGCGCATGTCTGTTCTTTTGTGCGTGCGCAAATCAGGGAGCGGTGGGCACGGCTACGCCGGACGCACAGCAATCCCCGGTGGCAAGCACGCCTGAACCGGCTTTGACAGAGCCTGTGCCGACGCTTGAGTCAGTCCGGACGGCGGAGCCAACGCTGTCTCCTTCTGCGGTTGCAGGCGCGTTCGTTGTGGAGTGCGAAGATGCCATCAACATGCGGAAAGAGCCTTCTTCGCGGGCTGAACTTGCAGGGACTCTTGCAAAAGGGGAGCGCGTGCGCGTGATGGAATATGTGAAAAACTACGCCTACGTTGAGACGCTTTCGGGCGGAACGAAAGGCTATGTGATCGCGGGGTATCTTAAGCCGGAAGAGGATGTGTTTGACTGCGAGACAGTTAAGATCACGGAGTGCTATACTTATGAACAGATGCGTGCGGATATGGATGCGCTCGCTGCGGCATATCCTGCGCTTGCAAGCGTCTCCATTATTGGGCAGAGCGTGCGCGGCGTTGAAATTCCCGCCCTGATAATGGGGGATGTAAATGCGCCGCATCACGTGTTGGTGCAGGCTGCGATCCATGCGCGCGAGCACATGACTTCCCTTCTCGCGATGGCTCTGTCCGAATCATGGCTCAGGAGCGGCGGCAACCCACAGGTATGCTTTCACGTTATCCCAATGACCAACCCGGACGGGGTGAAGATCAGTCAGGAGGCCGCCTATGATGAGCACACGCGGCAGCTTTATGTGAACGATTATGCTGCCAGCTTAACTGAGGCGGAAGGAGAGGAATACCTCCGCGAATGGAAGGCGAATTACAACGGCGTGGACATCAACCGCAACTTTGATGCAATGTGGGAAAGCGTGAACACAGTTGCGGCCCCTTCGTCAGGGGATTACCGGGGGGAAGCGCCGGAAAGCGAGCCGGAAACACAGGCCCTTGTTTCATACACAAGGCAATATGCGTTTGATGCAACCATCAGCTATCACGCTACGGGCAGTATGATTTACTGGCAGTTTGGCCCCGCTTCCGAGGCGGATAAAGCAGCGCATGCACTTGCCCTGGTAATCGGGGAACTGGCCGGGTATTCAGTGGAGTTTGACGATGGAAAATCCTTTGGAGGGTATAAGGATTGGGCGAGCAGCAAGCTTGGCATCCCGTCGCTCACCATCGAAATCGGCACACGTTCCGCACCGCTGCCGGAAATCGATTTTTATAACATTTGGCTGCGCAACCGCTTTGTGTTTAAAACCGTAGCAGAATGGGTAAAAAACGCTTGACAAAGGCACATGCGTTCCCTATAATATGAGTGTTGCAAAGCAGAAGCCCCGCTTCTCACCCGCCGGCTCAGCGCTAGGCGTGGTTTACGGAACAACACCAAAGCCTGCAAAGGCTTGAAACAGGTTGTATTTCCATAGTGGGCGTTCTGCGCTCACTATTTTATTTTATACGGAGGTGTCCACCATAGCCAGCCAAGAACTCCTGATCAACGAGGAAATCCGGGACAGGGAAGTCCGACTGATCGATGAAAAAGGCAACCAGCAAGGCGTTGTGGCGCTCGATGTGGCGCTGCGCATGGCCGAGGAGGCCGACCTTGATCTGGTTAAGATCGCGCCGCAGGCGGTGCCGCCCGTGTGCAAGATCATGGATTACGGCAAATACCGCTTCGAGCAGACGAAGCGTGAAAAAGAACAAAAAAAGAACCAAAAGGTGATCGAGATCAAGGAGATTCGCCTTTCGGCCACCATCGACCAGCATGACATGGAAGTTAAGGCAAAGGCCTGCACCAAGTTCCTGAGCGACGGAAACAAGGTTAAGGTTTCGATCCGCTTCAAGGGGCGCCAGGCCAGACACGGCGACATCGGGCTGGATGTGATGAACGCGTTTTTTGAAATGGTCAAGGACAGTGCTGCGATCGACCGCCCTGCCAAGCAGGAGGGACGCAATATGTTCATGATACTTGCACCAAAAGCAAACTAAACTATTTTTCCAAGAGGAGGAAATACCCCATGCCAAAGATCAAGACCCACAGGGGTGCTGCCAAGAGATTCAGCCTTACGAAAAACGGCAAGATCAAAAGGGGCAAGGCTTACAAGAGCCATATCCTGACGAAGAAGACCACCAAGCGCCTGCGCGGCCTGCGCCAAACCGGCTATATTGCCGAGTGCGAAGCCAAGAAGGTTCGCGAGCTCATTCCGTATAAGTAAGGAGGAAGACCAACAATGGCAAGGATTAAGAGGGCGGTAAACGCCGTTAAAAAACGTCGCAAGGTATTCAAGCTCGCAAAGGGCTATTACGGAGCAAAGAGCAAGCAGTATCGCGCAGCTTCGCAGCAGGTCATGAAGTCCATGGCTTATGCCTATGTCGGACGCAAGCTGAAGAAGCGCGAATACCGCAAGCTGTGGATCGCGCGCATCAATGCGGGCGCCCGCATTTGCGGCACTACGTACAGCCGCATGATCAACGGCCTGAAGTTGGCCGGCGTCGATGTGAACCGCAAGGTTCTCGCCGATCTCGCCGTGAACGACATGAATGCGTTCCGCGAGCTCGTGAACGTTGCCAATCAGGCGCGTGCGTAAGAAATATCGCAATGGCCGTCCGCAAAGGATCCTTTCCGGGCGGCTTTTTTATACTTTGAATTGTTTCGGGAGGCCACGGTATGGTGATTGAAAGCACGCGCAATGAAACGGTTAAACGTGCACGCGCACTCGCGCAGCGCAAAGGAAGGCTGGAACAGGGCGTACACTTCATTGAAGGTGAAAAGCTGGTGCGTGAGGCTGTGGTTTCCGGTGCGCAGTTTGTGGATGCTTTCATAGAGGATGGGCATGACCTGATGGCTGCCGTGCTCTCCGGCAGCGGCGCGAATGTATACACGGTGCGCCGCAGTGTGATGGAAAGCCTGACGCAGACCGGAACGCCGCAATGGGTGTGCGCAACGGTAAAAACGCCGGATCAGCCCATTCCCGAGTACTACCCTGCGGGGTTGATCGTGGCGCTTGATTGTGTACAGGACCCCGGCAACCTCGGCACGATCCTGCGCACGGCGGATGCGATGGGAGCTTGCGGCCTTCTGCTTGGCGAAGGATGTGCCGACCCATATGCCCCTAAGCCGCTTCGCGCTGCGATGGGGTCGATCTACCACATCCCGGTCTGGCAGGGAAACCTTGAAAACGAAGCCGCACGCCTTGCCGCGCAGGGCTTTACACTTGTATGCGGACATCTCAAGGGCACAGACGTGCTGCCTGAACCGGGTGAAAAGTGCGTGCTTGTAATCGGAAACGAAGGAAACGGCGTTTCGGATGCCATCGCTGCGCAGTGCGAAAAATACCGCCTGCCTATGTATGGCTTTGCAGAATCGCTCAACGCATCCGTTGCAGCCGGGATTCTCATTTATGAGCTTGCGAGGAAAATGCGGGGATAAGAAACAGAAAAGCTGCTGCAGCTTGATGTGCATTGCGGGCAAGCCCTCTGCGGAGGGGCGCCCGCGTGTGTTTTGGCTGCGGATCGCCCCGCGCCGAAAACGCAGAAAACGGCGGGGGCTTGAACAAAATGAATGGAGGTTTATAATGGATTATGCCCGACATAAAAATCAGGCCGTATGCATCATCGGATTTTGAAGCGATCGCCGGGATCCATGACGCTTCCCGCAGGGCGGAGCTTTCCATGGCTTCGCTGGAAGACGCCTTTCTTCCTTTTTCCATTGCTGCGGAAAGGGAGGATTTCTTCGATTATCCTCACATTGACGTGGCGCTCGTGAACGGCTGCGCCGCAGGATTTTGCGCTTATACCGAAGATGAGCTTGCCTGGCTTTATGTTTCCCCTGAAATGATGCGCAGGGGAATCGGGAAAAGGTTGGTCGAAAACGCGCTGAATACGGAGTCCGGCATAAAAAGCATTGAAGTGCTGTGCGGGAATGAACCGGCAAGGAAGCTATATGAATCATTCGGCTTCCGCGTTCAGGAAACCGCCCGGGGCGCGATGCCCGGAAACGAATCCTTTCAGGTTGAAGCATACTGCATGCGCCGGATCTGAAACGGAGCGAAGCAGGGGGACGTTTTTCACGGGTTCGGGCGGTTTGCAATATGGCGCTTGATTTTAAGAAAAATACAAAGCGCTTCGGAGAGCGCGACGGCGCCGCCCATGCGGCAGACCGCCGTGCGCGGCGCTATGGCTGCATCCAGCGCGGCAGCACGCCCACGGAGGCGAGCGCACGGTAAAGCTTCGGGTTCGGCATGCCGATGATGGTGAAATAACAGCCCTCGAGGCGTTCCACAAGCAGCGAGCCCGGGCCTTGAATGCCGTAAGCGCCGGCCTTGTCAAGCGGCTCACCCGTGGCGATGTATGCGTGGATCTCCTCATCCGAAAGCGGAGCAAATGTGACCTCCGCCGCATCGTGGAAAACGATGCGGCGCATTCCGGAAAGCACTGCGACACCTGTATAGACGGTGTGCGTACGCCCACTGAGCGTGCGAAGAATGCGAAAGGCGTCCGAAGCGTCCGCGGGTTTGCCGATGATGCTCCCATCAAGATAAACAATTGTGTCTGCACCGACAACGCAGCAGTCTCCGTAAGATGCAAATACGGCCTCAGCCTTGCGCAGGGCCAGCCTTTCTACAAACTCTGCGGGCGCGCAGGGCGGCACATGCTCATCCGCATCGCTTACAACGATTTCATACGCATAGCCCATCAACGCAAGCATTTCGCGCCGCCGCGGGGACTGGGAGGCAAGGATTAAACGCATAAAGACGGCTTCTCCTGTTTCATAAGATAGCTTGTATAGTATAACATAAAGGCGTATAACGCGCACGAAAACAGGCAATACTTTCCATCATTCCAGAACTGTGGATTAACGGGAGGTATGTCAGGATGTGTTTGAATCTTTCCGGTTTGCTGATGCGCAATATTGCCATCGATTTCGGAACCGTAAATACGCTCATCGCAATCAAGGGGCGCGGCATTGTGCTGCGGGAACCGAGCGCAGTGGCCGTTTCAGCGGACGAGCGGCGTGAACCGCTCGCATTCGGCAGGGAGGCCATGCAGATGCTCGGCCGCACGCCGGGTGGTATCAACGTCGTATATCCGATGCGGGACGGCGTTGTGGCGGATTATGCGCTTTCCGCAGAAATGCTGAAATACTTTATACAAGCGGCGCTTGGCCATAAGGTTGGCGCGCTCGGCGTGCGCCTTGTGCTGTGCCTTCCGCTTTGTGTTACGGAAGTGGAACGCAGGGCACTTGCCGATGCGGCGCGCGGCGCAGGCGCGCGCGATGTGCTGATGCTGGATGAACCGCTTGCAGCCGCCGTAGGGGCGGATTTACCCGTGTTTGAGCCGATAGGATCTATGGTGGTCGACATTGGCGGAGGCACGACGGACGTTGCAGTGCTGGCGCTTGGCGGCATTGCTGCTTCAGCGTCCGTGCGCACGGGCGGTACGCATCTTGACGCAGCCATCCGTGAGCATGTGCAAAAGGCGCACGGGGTCATGGTCGGCGAGCGCACGGCGGAGGAAATTAAGATTGCGCTTGGAAACGCGCTGCCGGGCGGCACGGAGCGCATGCAGGTGCGCGGCAGAAAACTGGATACCGGCTTGCCCACAAGCTTGATTTTGAACGCTGGCGAGGTTGCGCATGCTATAGCGCCCGCGGTGCAGCGCATCGTGGCAGCGGTGAAGGACGCGCTTTCCGAAACGCCGCCGGAACTTGCGGGCGACCTCTACTGCGGCGGCATTACGCTTACGGGCGGCGGCGCGGAGCTAAGGGGGCTGGATCGATTGATTTCGCAGGAAACGGGCATGCCCGTGCGTGTAGAGGAAAGCCCGCTGGATTGCGTGGCGCTCGGCGCGCTCAGAATGCTGGATCGGCAGGAAGCCTTCGCGGAAGCAGTCCACACGCTCGAAGCGTGATTCTTAACATACTGTGACGATTTTCCCCAACGCCTTGCAAGCGCCGCGCCTTGCAAGTATAATAGGATAGCAAGAATCCAGCCGAAAAGGCTTGCTTTTCATACGGCCAAGGAGGAAACGGTTGCGCGGTTTATTTAAAAACAAACCTTTCGTCATCATGCTCATAGCCATCGTGCTTTTGGGCATTTTGGCGTTTGCAACCTCTGGCGAACGCTCTGTTTCGTGGCTTGAAAGCACGTTGGGGGCGGTCGTGCAGCCGGTGCAGACGTTCGCTTCCAAAGCTTCGGACAGCATCATCGGATTTTTTCAGCGCATCTTTAAGACAACGGATGCGGATAAGGAACTGGAACAGCTTTCGGCGCGCCTTGCGCAGCTGGAAGGCGTGGCAGAGGAAAACGAAAAGCTTCAGGCAGAAAACGAACGCCTGAAGAAGCTGCTGAACTATTCTGGGGTTTCTGAGGATTATACGTTTGTGACGGCGGCCGTCATTGGCAACAGCCAGGGGATATGGTTTGATGTGTTCACGATAAATGCAGGCCGAAACAAAGGGATTCAAAAGGACATGGCTGTTGTGAATGCGGACGGCCTTGTGGGACGCATTACGGAGGTAGGCGCAACTTGGAGCAAAGTTACCTCCATTATCGATTCCAGCACGGAGGTTTCCGTTATGGTGGATCGTACGCGCGATATTGGCCTGACACGCGGCACGCTCACTGCCGGGGACGACAACATGTTGGAGCTTTATTTCCTTGCATCCGGATATGACCTTGTTCCGGGCGATGTAATCATCACCAACGGGATGGGAAGCGTGTATCCAAGAGGCATCATGGTCGGCACGGTGACGGAGGTTGCACGGCGGACGGAGGGCTCTTCTGCAGATCGCAATGCGGCGCTTCAGCCCAGCGTGGATTTTGGCCATTTGGAAGAGGTTATGGTGATCACCGGAACGGGTGAGGAAGAAGGGGAGGAGTAAGCATGCGAAGGGCAGCCTTGCCGATTGCGCTCCTCATCGGCATTTATTTGGATTCAATTCTGTTTTGCAGGCTGAACATCAGCGGCATCCGGCCGGATGCTCTCCTTGCAGTGGCCGTATCCGCCGGCGTTTTGCTGGGGAGCGTAAAAGGAGGCCTGTTGGGCGTCGGAATCGGGCTGTTTATGGATGTGCTGTTTGGAAAATGCGTGGGCCTTTCCGCCATTGCTTACATGGTTGCCGGCGCGGCAGGCGGAATGTTTTACCAGAAGTTTTATGCAGACAATGTGATTGTCCCGGCGGGGGTTGCGGCTGTCAGCGCGCTCTTAAAGGAGCACATCATGATGTTGGCCGTGCGGCTTTCCGGCGGGACGTTTTCTTATGCGGAGATGGTGGGCGCGTATGTGCTGCCCTCCATGCTGCTGACTGTAGCGCTTACGATGCCCGTGCATGTCCTCCTCAAGCGCGCGCTTGCGCGCCAGGTTCGGACGGAGCACCGCGCCGGCCGGGCTTGAGCGCCTGTACTGGAGGATGAAACAGAAACCATGAAAAGACCAATTGGGCGCTTTTTAATCGTTGCCGTCCTGATGCTGGGCATGATGGGCGCTTTGGTATACCGGCTGGGAACGCTTACAATTGCGGAAGGACAGACCTGGTCTGAGGAAGCGGCGGGCCGCAAGGTGCGTACGATCGCCTTAAAGGGGGAACGCGGGCGCATTCTGGATCGCAACGGCGTTGTGCTTGCATACAGCGAAACCTGCTACAATGTTGAATTCCTGCGCGATGCGGACAGCCGGACGGATTACGATTCCGCTGTATACACGGAATCCCTGATCAAGGCGATTAACATTATTGAGCAAAGCGGCGGAACAACCATTGATACTTCCTACCTTGCAATGGATGAATCCGGAGAGATCGTTTACGATTGGGGCGTAACGAGCGAAGCGGCGATCCGTGCGCGCTATAAGAATTTCTGTGAAGCCGTAGGCCTTAATATCCAGCGCCGCGACCCGAATTATAAAGCATATCCCAAGGATTCCTCCAAATGGGACATCTCCAAGTGGCCTACGGCGGAATATGCGTACAATTACCTGCGCCGCGCTTGGTTTATTCCGGAGGAATACACATTTGAACAGGCAAACAAAATCATTGCAATTCGCCAGGAAGTAAGCCTCAACAACTACAGGGCATATGAACCCGTCACAATTGCGTATGACGTGGAGTTTGATGTTGTGGCGGAAATCAAGCAGCACAGCGATGAACTGGTCGGTGTTCAGGTATCGCAGAGCACAACACGCATCTACCCCCGCGGCGAGACGGCAGGGCATATCGTGGGCTATCTTTCCCGTACGGCGGATACCGTGAGCGTGAATACCCTGCTTGCAAAGGGATACACGATTGAAGAACTGGAGCCGCTCTATAAATACGAAACGACAACGGATGAGGATGGCAACACGATCCCCAAGCGGGATGAAGAAGGCAATATTGTGTATGTTTACGACGAGAGCGGCAACCATGTAATCGACATGACAAGCAGCTCCGGCCTTGCATATTCCTACAGCGATTATGTGGGCGTTTCCGGAATAGAATCCACGATGGAAGCCTACCTTACAGGCGCAACAAAGGCACATCAAGGAGCAAAAGAGGTTGAAATCAACAAGAACGGCAGTGTGATCCGTGAGCTTGCGCAGACCAATGCAACGAACGGAAGCGACGTGTCGCTGACCATTGACATCGAATTGCAGGCAGTTGTGGAAACGGCGTTGGAAAAGCTTATCAATAAGCTCAGTGCGGATGAGATGGCGTACATGCTCGATGACATCGCTGAAAAAGAAGCAAAAGGCGAGACAAGCAAATATGCCGATAAGCTTGATACGATCGAAACTGCAAAAACCGGCGCAATCGTAGCGATGGATCCGCGCACGGGTGACGTGCTTGCAATGGCCTCCTACCCGGGCTTTGATCCCAACTGGTTCATACAGGGGCTTACGGAGGAGCAGGCAAAATACCTCGATGACGCGGACACTACACCTCTGCGCAACAAAGCAATCTCCCTTAAGATCGCACCGGGCTCCATCTTCAAAATGGTTACAGGTGTTGCGGGTGTTTCTGAAGGCGCCGTTCAGATCGACGAGGCGGTGAACGACCGTGGTGACGGCGGAAGCTATTACATCCATACCACGGACGAGAACGGCAAAGAGGTCATCATCAAAACAAACGCGCCAAGGTGCTGGAAACGCTATCATGAGGAGCACGCAAATTTGACGCTTACCCAAGCGCTTGCCCAATCCTGCAACTACTATTTTTGCGAGGTTGCATATCGCATGGGCATTGATACATTGAACGAGTGGGCAGGCAAATTCGGCCTCACGAGCAAAACGGGGATTGAACTTCCGGGAGAGTCCACAGGCATCTGCGGTGGGCAGTCTGTGCTGTTTGACAATACGCTGCTCGATGCGGAAGGGAAGCTGAGCATCACCGCACAGAAAACAAGCCTTCCATCCCTGATTTATCGCCGGCTTTGCACCCTTTTGCGTGAATGCATGGACAAACGAATGATGGAGATTGACGAGGGTGCCGTAAGCGCCTGTGCGTTGCGCCTGATGCAGATTCAGGACGGAAACGGTCTGGATGGCAAAGGCCCGGAGATTCGCCGCATCATCAGCGAAGAAATCGGCATCCCGGAAGGCTATACGCAGACGCAGACCTGGACGAGCGAGATCGTGTCGCTTTTGAACGAGATTCAGTGGAAGCCGACACAGACCATCCGCGCAGGGTTCGGCCAGGGCACAACGCTTGTTACGCCCATTGCTGTCGCGCGGTATATCTCTGCGATTGCAAACGAGGGCACGGTATATGAAGCACACATTGTTGACCGCGTGATTGATGCAGACGGCAACGTTGTAAGGGATACGGAGCCTGTTATCGTAAACACAATTGGCAACGATTCTGCGGAATGGGACAAACTTTGGACTGCTATCAAGGAAGGTATGAAAGGCGTTGTGTCGCTGGAGGATCAAGGTACTGCGTCCGATAAGTTCTCCGAGGAATTTATGGAAAAATACCTTGACAGGATCACGGGAAAAACGGGTTCCGCGCAGATTGGCCTTGCCTCAATTGATATTGAAACCACCTCGTGGTTTGTCACATATGCGCCGCGCGAAGATCCGGAGATCGTGATTGTATCCTGCGTCCCGAACGGCTTTTCCGGGGCATGGAGCATATCGGCGGCGGAGGAAATCTATACTTATTATTTCAATAAACAGGATTCCGCAGCGCCGGAGACGCTTGCACAGGTCAACGGTATCGTGCCGTAACGCTGTCGCTTGCCGCAAAAAGCAACCTATAATATTTCCGCTTTACAACCCGTGCAGAAATGCTATAATAAAAGCAGAACATTTGTTCCGGCGCATAAAAGGAACAACCATGAGCATTCTGCACGTAGATCTGAACTCGTTTTATGCAAGCTGTGCCGTGGCGGACAGCGACGGAAAGTACACGGCTGAAACACCGCTCATCGTATGCGGAGACCCAAAGAAGCGGCATGGCATTGTGCTTGCGGCAACATATCCGGTCAAGCACCGGGGCGTGCGTGCAGGCATGCCGATATGGCAGGCCCTCTCCCTGTACCCAAACGCCGTGCTTGTGCCGCCGGAATATGCCAGGTATACCGAATATTCTGAGGCGTTCATGCAAATTATCCGGAGCTATTCCCCGGTGACGATGCGCTATGGGATCGATGAATCCTATGTTGACTATAACGGGTGTGAACATCTTTTTGGCGCGCCGGAGACAGCTGCCCATGCCATCCGTGAGCGGGTGAAACAGGAGCTTTCCCTTACCGTTTCCGTAGGGGTGGGGGACAACATGATTATGGCCAAGATGGGTAGCGATTACAAAAAACCGGATGCGGTAACTGTGGTGAATGCAGAGAATTGGGAGCGGCTCATGTGGCCGCTGCCGGTGGAAAGCCTGATGTACATAGGCCGCGCAAGCGCAAGGCGCCTGCGCGCTATGGGCGTTCAGACGATTGGGGATCTGGCGCGGCAGGATCAGGCGGCGCTTCGGGCATTGTTCGGCGTAAACGGGCATGCCATGTGGGAGCGTGCCAACGGACGGGACGATACGCGGCTTATCAGCGAGCCGGAGCAACAGAAGTCCGTGAGCCATTCCACCACCCTTGAACGGGATGCCTGCGGGGATGCTGCGGTATGCGCGGCGCTTTTGCGGCAAACAGAACAAACGGCGTATCGCCTGCGGCATGCGGGGCTGCGCGCATGCGTGGCAGGCGTGCATCTGCGGTATACGGATTTGCAATATGAAAGCGCACAAAAGACGCTGTCGCGTGCGACGGATGTGACGGATGAGCTTTACGGCGTCCTGCGGCCGCTCGCACTTGCGCTGCATCGTGGCCGTGCGGTGCGGCAGATCGGCGTTTCTTTTGGGCGGCTTACGGGGGAAGCCGAGCAGCTTTCATTGTTTGATGCGGCGCGCCATGTACGCATGCGGGCGCTGGATGAAGCGACGGATACGCTGCGGGACAAATTTGGTTTCGACATCGTGCGCCGCATGAGCACGCTTGGCTTTGCTCACACGGAAAAGGACGATTTTACGCCGTTTGCGCGGCATTAGTGCGCGCATGCTTCCATATTTTTGAAAACTGCGGTATAATCAAACTTTAGGGGAACTACGATTTCAGGAGGATATGTTTCATGACAATTCCGGACAGGGTAGCGTTTACGCTATTCGGGAAAGATATCTACTGGTACGGGGTGCTGATGGCAGTCGGCATTATTTTGGCCGTACTTTTGGCAAATCGGGAGGAAAAACGCAAAAAACTCCCTGCGGACATCATCATCGACATGTGCCTTGTCATCATTCCGTGCGGTGTGGTTGGCGCGCGTCTGTATTATGTGCTGTTCCATTTGGATCGCTATTTGCAGAACCCGATCAGCATCCTTTATATCTGGGAAGGCGGCCTTGCCATTTATGGCGCGGTGATCTTTGGCCTGTTGGGAGCGTTTGTGTTTTCCCGCGTGCGCAAGGTGCGCTTCCTGAAGCTTGCGGATTGCATCATGCCGGGGCTCGCGCTTGCACAGGCCATCGGCCGGTGGGGAAACTTCTTTAACCAGGAGGCGTTCGGCCTGCCGGTTACCGCGCGGATGATCGCGCAATTCCCGGCGTTGCAGTACTTTCCGCTTGCGGTTGGCATTGAAGGAACGCATTATTTTAACGAAGCGGTCTGCACGGCCTGCGTTACCGGTGCGAACGGCGTCCACCTGCATCTCGCCACATTTTTTTATGAATCCATCTGGTGCTTCATCATCTTCCTCGTACTTTGGACCTGCCGCAAGAAGTTTAAGCACGATGGCGACATGATGCTTTATTATGCAGGGCTATATGCGTTTGAGCGCATGTTTGTGGAAGGCCTGCGGGGGGACAGCCTCTGGCTGATCCAACCGGATACGGTTTCCTGGCTTTCCGGCGGCATCCGGGTTTCACAGCTGCTTAGCATCGTGCTTGTAATTGCAGTGATTGTGTTTGCGCTTGTGCGTTGGCGCAGAGAGAAAAAGCTTGGCATGCTGATCTGGCCCAAGCCGGAAGAACCGTGCATTGAGGCGGAATGCAGCGAAGAAGCGGATGCGGAAGCGATCGACGAAGCCGGCAAACCCACGAATGAAATTCCTGAAAAGGCGGACGAGCCTCAGGATAAGGATAAAACAAACGAAAAAGAAACGGAGCAGTAATTATGACTTGCTTACAGCCACGCAACCTGACCATGATGACGGATCTGTACCAGCTTACGATGATGTATGGATACTTTAAACATGGCATGACCCAAAACGAAGCGGTGTTCGATCTGTTTTTCCGTGAACGCGAAAACAGCGCTTATGCGATGATGGCGGGCACGGAATCTGTTGTGGAATACATCAACAACCTGCACTTTACAGAGGATGACATCGCATACCTTCGTTCGCTGAACCTGTTTGACGAAGCATTCCTGAGCATGCTCCTGGAATTGCGCTTCACGGGGGAAATCTATGCCATGAAGGAAGGTACCGTCGTATTTCCCTATGAACCGCTGCTCCGCGTGAAAGCGCCGATTATGCAGGCTCAGCTTGTAGAAACAGCGCTTTTGAACCTTGTAAACCACCAAACGCTGATTGCAACAAAGGCAAGCCGCGTTGCATATGCAGCGCAGGGGGATGAGGTCATGGAATTCGGGCTCCGCCGTGCGCAAGGGCCGGATGCCGGCATTTATGGCGCGCGCGCCGCAGTAATCGGCGGGTGCAGCGGAACGAGCAACGTGTTTACCGGGCAAATGTATAATGTGGCTCTCAAAGGCACTCATGCGCATAGCTGGGTGATGAGCTTCCCAAGCGAGCTGGATGCGTTCCGCGCCTATGCAGAAACGTTTCCGGCCGCGTGCACGCTGCTTGTGGACACCTATGATACGCTGCGCAGCGGAGTGCCCAATGCAATTACTGTTTTTAACGAGCTGAAGGCCAAGGGCTATAAACCCGTCGGCATTCGGTTGGATTCGGGCGATTTGGCGTATCTTTCCAAACGTGCCCGCGCCATGTTGGATGAAGCAGGGCATTCCGATGTTAAGATCCTTGCATCGGGTGATTTGGATGAAACGGTGATCCGTGACCTGAAGGCGCAGGGGGCTAAGATCGACATTTGGGCCGTGGGCACGAAGCTTATTACCTCTCTGGATTGCCCGGCGTTGGGCGGCGTATATAAAATGGCGGCTGAGATTGTGGATGGAAAACTGATCCCAAAGATCAAGCTCAGCGAAAACGTTGTGAAGATGACGAACCCAGGGTATAAGAAGGTTCTGCGCCTGTATACGAAATGCGGCATGGCACTCGCAGACCTGATTGCCCTTGAAGAGGAAGAGATCGACGCAACGAAGCCTTTGCGTATTTACCATCCCGAACAAAGCTACAAAACCAAGGTCCTGCGGGATTTCACCGTGCGCGAGATGCTTGTGCCGATTTTTATCGATGGAAAACAGGTATACGAGCTGCCCTCGATTGAGGAAATCCGGGCATATGCGCAGAAGGAGCTTGCGACATTCTGGGAAGAATACCGCAGGCTGCTCAATCCACATGTATACAAGGTGGATATGTCCGATGGGTTATATGATCTGAAACAAAAGTTGATCCGGGAGAATAAGAAGCAGAATGACGAGGAGATCAAAGCGTAAGGTCGGGTTCCTGCTGCTTGCGCTCCTGCTATGCATGGGCGCGGTTTCCGGTTGCATCCGCGAGCGTCCGGTGCTTTTGCCGGAATATACCTTGCCTACGCCGATGCCGGAACCTACGCCCGAACCCACGCCGGAACCCATTCCAACTCCGGAGCCTACGCCCACAGCCACACCGGAATTTGATGCGCTCGGGCGTTTCGTGAGCTCAAACCTGCATTATACACAGTACGTCTCTTTTGAGATGATCCAGGTGTACGAGCAGGCAGAGGATACCTTCCTGGATGCAGTGGCGGTGAATTCTTATCCGGAAACGTTGGTCTGCGCGGTGGATGTACACTTTTTTGAAGAGGCAGGCGGCGTTGAAATTGCAGGGAGCCAGCTTCAGACACGGGATGGGCAATACGTCCTTGTGCTTGCACCCGGAGAGACCACTGTTTTCGCGCAGATCGATACCGATATTGTGCTGACCGACAAACCTTTGGAATTCATGTTTGACGAAGCGTTTGGCATCAGGCCGGATGTTACTGCTGAATAAGAACCGGGAGGCTATGGACACCCATAGCCTCTTTTGGTGCATCGGACGGCATGATGTAATAAACGGAAACTTTAATCCTATTCTAATCTGCCTTATGGGATAGCTTTAATTCCCTACTGTTATCCTGTTATCATGCGGACAGGAAATGTGCTGCAGGATGAAAGCAAGGAGGAAAAAACGATGGAACACATCGAGATGGTTGAAAAGCTGATGGAGAAAGCGAATGTCAGCTATGCGGAAGCAAAGCAGGCGCTTGAGAACAACAATTGGGACATGTTGGACGCATTGATTGAGCTAGAGCGTCAGGGTAAGGTCCACGGTGGCCAGGGCACAACGCGCTGCACGACGGAGCCTGAAAAGGAGAACAAAGGCACGCGGCAGGAAAGCCCGGGTGCAAACAAAAGCGATCACAGTGGATGGGATGAATTTTGGAATGGCTTTTGCAGGTTGATCCGAAGGGGAATGCAAAACCATTTCGTTGCGCAACGGCGCGGTGAAACGGTTATCAGCGTTCCTGTGCTGCTGCTTATTCTGTTGCTGTGCATCGGCTTCTGGTTCATTCTTCCGTTGATGATCGTGGGGCTTTTCTGCGAATGCCGGTATTCCTTTGAAGGGCCGGATTTGGGCCGTAAGGATGTGAACGATGCAATGGGAAAAGCCACGGAATACGCGGATGATCTGAAAGCCAGCGTCAAATCTGGAATGAACGAGGATAAAACGCGTCAATAAACCATGGGCGCTGCGCAGCACGCAAAGGGAGGGGAGGCACCGATGGCGAAAATTCTTGTAGTAGAGGACGAAGAAAAAATTGCCCGCTTCATCGAATTGGAATTACAGCATGAAGGATACGAAACGGGGAAGGCTGCAGACGGGAGAACCGGGCTGGAGATGGCGGAAAGCGGCAGGTATGACCTTATGCTGCTGGACATCATGCTGCCGCAGCTCAACGGGCTGGAGGTGCTGCGCCGGCTGCGTAAATCCTCAAGCATGCCCGTCATCATGCTTACCGCGCGTGATGCGGTCATGGATAAGGTAAGCGGGCTGGACATGGGCGCGGACGATTATATTACAAAACCCTTTGCGATTGAGGAACTGCTTGCGCGCATCCGCGTGATCTTGAGAAAGGGCAGCGGAAAACGGGAGGAGGAGGGAAACGTACTTTCCGCATGCGGCGTGCTGATGAACGTTGCATCCCACACCGTTACGTGCGAGGGCAAGGAGATCGCGCTTACCAACAAGGAGTTTTCTTTGCTGCAAACATTGCTTGAAAACAAAAACATCGTGCTTTCCCGCGATACGCTGCTCACGCGCGTGTGGAGCTATGATTATATCGGAGAAACCAATGTGGTGGACGTGTATGTTCGATATCTCCGTCAGAAAATCGATGATGCATTCGGCATCAGGCTGATCCAAACTGTGCGGGGCGTTGGGTATGTCATAAAGGATGAGACGGCATGAAACAGACGGAAAAACCGCGTTCCACCTCCATTGCCCGGCGGTTGAACCGGCATTTTCGCCTGCAGCAGCTCGGGGGCATTTTTGCATCCGACCTTGCGCTTGCCGTCTTTGCCGTGTGCCTTTGGTGCTACCTTGCGGAAGCGGAGCGCGTTGCGAAATGGACGCTGTGGATGGACCGCAGCATATCGCTTGGAGAAGGCGGAACGCTTTGGCAAATGCTGCAAGGGGCCACCTACTCTTTCACGCTGCGCGGCGCGCAGGCACAGGCTTTCACCGTGGATGCAGGACGCTTCCTCAGCATATTTGCCGCGGTGATGGCCGTGGTGTTTGTCTGCCAGATCATTGGCTGGCTATGCAAATGCGCTTCGGGTACAGCGGAGATCCGGCGGTACTTAAAGCCTATTGATGACATTGCTCAGGCAGCGGAAAGGGCTTCCGCGCAACAATTTGACGAAAGCAAGTTCCGTGATCTGGAGGATGCGATTTACCACATCAATGCCGCAACGCCCGATGCAAAGCTGAGCATTGGCGATACGGAGCTTGCAGGGCTTGAAGCAGCAGTCAACAATTTGATGAAGCGCATGCATGAAAGCTATCGCCAACAGGTGCGCTTTGTGGATGATGCAAGTCATGAACTGCGTACGCCGATCGCGGTAATCCAGGGATACACGAACATGCTGGACCGTTGGGGCAAGGATGATGAAACCGTGCTCAATGAATCCATTGCCGCCATTAAAACCGAATCAGACCACATGAAGACCCTTGTGGAGCAGCTCCTGTTTTTGGCGCGCGGGGATATGGGGCGCCAGCAATTCAAGCCGGAACAGATCGCGCTTGCCGACATGCTCCAGGAAATCCATGAAGAATCTGAAATGATAGATCACAAACACCCGTATGCGCTCAGGGTAGACAGACTTTGTGCTGCTTTTGCGGATCCTGCTATGCTGAAGCAGGCTGTGCGAATTCTTGTGGACAACGCCGCGAAATATACGCCGGAAGGAGGCGGGATTACGCTGCGCCTGCGCACAGATGAAAGGGGATACCCCTGCATTGACGTACAGGATGCAGGCATCGGCGTGGCGCAGAAGGATGTTTCCCACATGTTTGAACGGTTTTACCGGAGCGATGCGGCGCGAAGCAGCCAGACGGGGGGAAGCGGGCTTGGCCTTTCCATTGCGAAGTGGATTGTGGATCAGCACGGCGGCTACTTTGAGGTCGTGAGCGCAGAGGGGGTCGGCACCCGCGTTTCCATCCACTTGCCCCAAAAGACAGAAACTCAAACAAGCGCATCCGTAAGAAGCGCATAACGATGCGTGACATAAAGCTGCGTATGCTTTAATTGGGCGGAGAAATCTACAATGGTTTCATAAGAACCGCCGGAAAGGGCCTGCAGGGAGGCTTTCGTGTCCCGGTAGGCATCCAGAAGCTGGGAAAGCATGCCATCCGTTCCATCAAAGGAGAGTAAACCGCCCATGTCTGATTCCAATGCAGAAAGAATTTCAAGGGAGAGTGTTTTTCCCTGCTCAACGCTCATGCCTTCCTTATCAAAATCGATTGCCGCAGTGGAGAGCGCGCTCTGCGCCTTTTCAAGTGCGGCAAAACCGGATTCGATCTGAGGAATGCGGTCCTCCGAAGCGGTTACCCGGAACGTTGCAGCGGCAGTGGAAAGCTCATATACCGTGCAGTCGATCCCTTCACCTACCAGGCGCGTCTTAACGCTTTTTGCGCTTTCAGCACTATCGTACCCGGAGGCCATGACGCGGTAGCGTATTTCCCCGGTGGATGCGTCCTCCAGAATATATCCGCCAGCCCCCTGCGCCTGCAGAGCTTCCGCTTGCGCTTCCGCGTTGGATTTGGAAGTATAGACACCCATTTGCAGCATAAAGCAGTCAAGCGCCGGCAAAGAAACCTGTGCGCTAACGGTGGCGCCTGAAGAAGCCCCTGCGGACAGATCAACCGCCGTGGAGAGGCTCCCATCCGGCGTTGGGGTGCCGCTTACGCTTTGCGAACCATCCGAATCCCCATTGGTTTTTCCTGAAAAAGCGGAGATCATCGGCGCCATTACGTTTTCAGCAATCCAGGTGCCGGCTGCAGAAGCCGAAACAAGATAGACGATTGCACCAACCATCAACAGGGACACAATCGCCCGCCCTGCATCGGATGAGGTGCTGCTGCTCCTGCGCGCAGCGGCGCGGCCGGAAGCTTTCCGGCGCGAGGACGCCCTTCTTTTCCGCCTGTATTCCATGGTATGAATCCCCCGTATCCGTAGTTTGTACTATACATATGCCTTGTACATGCGCTTCATGCCATGCAAAAGCGCCCCTCCTTTTATAAAGAGAGGGGCGCGCGCTTTTATATTAACGAGCAAGCCGTAAGCCGAGTTCTGTCAGCGGATTGCTCCGCCGTGTGGCCATCTATCTTGGCGCATCGTTGCCGATGCGCTCACGCGATTACCGAGAGCCTGACGGGCAGCCATTTCTGCGGCAAAACCGCAAGCGCTCTCATTCCAATCTTGCACCGGGTGGGGTTTACAGGGCGGTCAAGTCGCCAAGCCGCCGGTGAGCTCTTACCTCGCCTTTCCATCCTTACCTGCATGAATGCAGGCGGTATATTTCTGTTGCACTTTCCCTGGAGTCGCCTCCGCCGGACGTTATCCGGCACCCTGCCCTATGGAGCTCGGACTTTCCTCATGCGGACAAACCCGCACGCAGCCACTTGGCTTACTCGTTAAAAACAAATTATTGCTGTGTGTAAAGGATCCTGCCGCAGTTCTCACATTCAACGAGCCCTGTGCCCGCCGCAACGCGTTTCACCGTAGCGGTGGGAAGGGACATGTTGCAGCCGCCGCATTGGTTGTTTTCCACCTTGGCCATGGGGGCTGCATGATGCGTTTTTACCGCATCATATTTTTTCAGAAGTACAGGATCCACTGTAGAGCGGCATTTTTGCGCTGCCGCCTGCGCTGCATCCAACTCGGGCTGTGCGGCGGCAATTTCATCTTCGCATTGTTTGCGCACCGCATCGTATTCCTTTTTGGCTTTACCGGCTTTTGCATAGGTTTCCTTGTAATCCGCAGTCGCCTTTTCGATCCATGCAAGCGTGTCGTAAAGGTCGCGGCGGGCGGAATCCACTTGGGAAAGCAGACCTTCGAGAGAGCGGCGCGATTCCGTCATTTCTGCTGCGGTGCATTCCTCATCGCGCTCCATCACCGTGAATTCGGAAAGCTCAAGCTCATACCTGTGCTCGAATTCATCGACCTGTGCGGCGAGCTTATCAACGGAAGCCCTGCGTGCATCAATCTGCTTCTGGATGCTTGCAATGAGCGTCTGCTGCTCGCTTAAAAAGGCGTGCAGCTTGTTCAGCTTCTGGCGGGAGGGGGTGGTTTTGATGCGGGCTTCAACCTTTTCAAGCGCGAGCTCGGCCTGTTGGTATTCCCAAAGCGCATCGAGTTTGTTCATAGCGGTACCTCCTGTATCTATAGTGACCGTGTCTGCCTCCGAAAAATCACTCAATCCGGCCAAGACACGCGGCTTCCGAAAGCGTCAACCTATATTGTACATCATTCGTAAGCGCCTGTAAATGGTGGATCAAAGGAAGCAGCACGACGCGTTCTGTTTCATAATGCCCGGCCTCGATCACATTCAAACCGAAAAAGCGCGCAGCAAGCGCTTGATGGTGCTTAACCTCGCCCGTCACAAATGTATCTGCACCGGCTGCATGGGCAGCTTCCGCATCGCTGCCGCCCGCGCCGCCGATTAGCGCAACGCGCGAAACGGGGGAAACCGGATCGCCGCATATGCGTACAGCCGTGCCAAGCCGCTCTGCGACAAACGCGGCGAAAGCGCCGAGCGTTTCGGGAATGTTTGCGCCGCGCATTCCAATCCGGCCGAGGTTTTCCGGCGGGAGGGGAGCGGCGCCGAAAATGCCGAGCGCATCGGCCAAGCAATCGTTCACGCCGCCAGGCGCAGCATCAAGGTTTGTGTGGGCGGCATACTGCGCGATGCCGTGGCGCAGCAGGATGTATGCGCCAGCCGTTGCAGGATCACCGGGCAGAATACGTTTTGCCCCGTCGAGAAAGAGGGGATGGTGTGTCAGCAACAGATCCGCGTTCCAGTCTACAGCCTCCTGTGCGGTTGCGGGCGTACAATCGAGCGCAACGAGCACCCGAGTGATCTCGTGCCTGTCCGTGCCAAGCAAAAGGCCGACATTGTCAAAATCCATCGCAAGGCCGGGCGGTGCGATGTGCTCCATTGCCGCAATAAAATCAGTTAGCTTCATTCGTTTGCCTCTCACGCTCCCAAATATTCAACAATTCCTGCACGCCATGCAACGCATGCGCAAGCTGCGGCGGAACGATGCCCCGCTGTTCCGCTTTCCGCATGCGGCGGAGCCTGCTGTCCCGGCAGCGCAGAAGCGCCGGATACAGCGCGGGGTCGCGCTTTGCAAAAGCAATTGGGCCAAATTCCAAGAGCGCATCACACGGCATATCAGCCGGCTGGCCGGATCCCGGCTTTGCCGCGATGATTTGATAATAACGCCCCGCATCCAGCACAAGCTGTTCATCTGCAAGGGCATAGCCCTGCTCCAACAGGAACCGGCGCAGCTCCAGCGTGCCGCCCATCGGCTGCATTACAATGCATTCCGCTGCCTGCGCAACAGCCGTGCCCTCCTCAAGCAACCGGGCAATCAATTCACCGCCCATTCCCGCAAACACGAGCGCATCCGCTTCGCCGGGCGCAAGGTGTGAAAGTCCGTCGGATACGGAGAACGCCAACTGCTCCTCCGAAACGCCGCAACGCAAGGCAAGCGCACGCGCCTTGGTAAGCGAATCCGCGCTTATGTCGGAAGCGATGACGCGCGTTGCACTGCTCTGCTGCAACAATGCAACGGCAAGGCGGCCGTGGTCAGAACCTATGTCCGCAACCGTTCTGAAGCCGCACAAAAACGATGCGGCAGCTGCGAGCCGCGGTCTCAGATGAACTTGCATGAACCCTCCATCTGCTTTTCTGATTCTATTGTAAAACAAAGACGCAGGTTTTGCAAAACGGAAAACAAAAATTAAATGTGTTGCGGCAGGAGAAAACACACAACTCACCCTAAACGGCGGATTTTGCATTTACCGCCACGGCGCCCTGTGTTATACTATATATGGAAAAATATGCAGCATTTGTTACAACAGGAGGCGGTTTGCCGTATGAAAAGGCTTTCCGGGCGCATGTGGGCATCATTCATCCTGATCGGCTTCGTGGGGCAGCTGGCGTGGACGATCGAAAACATGTATTTCAATGTGTTCCTGTACAATACGATTTCGACCGATCCAAATGCCATTGCCACGATGGTGGCAGCAAGCGCTGCTGCAGCGACGATCACAACGCTTTTGATGGGGGCGCTTTCCGACCGGGTCGGCCGCCGCAAGCCGTTCATCTGCGTGGGTTATATTCTCTGGGGAATTTCCACTACGGCCTTTGGGTTCATCCGTGTGGAAAGCGTAGCGGCATGGGCAGGCGCAGCGAAAGCTGCAAGTGTGGCCGCGCTGCTTGTTGTTGTGATGGACTGCGTGATGACGTTCTTTGGCTCCACAGCAAATGATGCCGCGTTCAACGCCTATATTACGGACAGCACTACCCCTGAAAACCGCGGCAAGGTAGAATCGGTACTCGCAACGCTTCCCCTGCTTTCCATGCTTACGATCTTCGGAGGATTCGATTGGCTGACGCAGCAGGGCGAATGGCGCGCATTCTTTTTGATCTTTGGCGCGCTTGTTGTGTTAACGGGCATACTTGCCTGCTTCCTTTTAAAAGAAACGCCGCAAGGCGCCCCAAAAGGCAATTATTTCGCTGAAATTTTATATGGATTCCGCCCATCGGTCGTTCGGAGCAACGGAGCACTCTATCTTGCGCTCCTTGCGTTCGGCGTATTCTCCGTGGCGGTGCAGGTGTTCTTTCCATACCTTATCATTTACATGCAGAATTATCTGAAGCTCAATGCATATGCGCTCGTGCTGGGTGCCGTGCTGCTTGCGGCATCCTTGATCAGCATCCTTTCAGGCAGCCTGATTGACCGGTACGGCAAACTCAACTGCGTTCTTCCTGCGGCAGCAGGCATGCTTGCAGGGCTGGGGCTGATGTACTTTGCGCGCAGCGCTGCCTTTGTAATTGGCGCCGGCATTGTGATGATGGCAGGCTACATGCTTGTGACGGCCACGCTTTCCGCCGTCATCCGCGACTATACGCCATCCGGGCAGGCCGGTTTATTTCAGGGCGTACGGATGATTTTTGCCGTGCTGCTGCCCATGCTGATCGGCCCGTTCATCGGAGCTGCGGTCATCCGCAATAGCGGGGTGACTTATTTGGAGCTGGGCGTGGTTAAAAATGTTCCAACGCCCGCGATATTTCTTGCGGCGGCAGCCGTGCTGCTTTTGACCGCGATTCCCGTAACCCTTTTAAAAAGGAGAACCAAAGCATGAAAACCGCATGGAGCGAAACGCTTGACCCAAACGCGATCCTGCCGGAATATCCGCGCCCGCAGATGGTGCGCGAGAGCTATCTGAACCTCAACGGCGTGTGGCAATACGCCATTGCAAAGGAAGGGGAAACGCCGGAAAAGCCAGCGGGGGATATCCTTGTGCCGTTTTCGCCGGAAAGCGAGCTTTCCGGTGTGAGGCGCATGCTGAAACCGAAGGAGACGCTTTGGTATACGCGCGTATTCACACTGGCTGAGGGGTTCAATATCGGCCGTGTGCTGCTGCACTTCGGTGCGGTGGATCAAACCGCCACGGTGTATTTGAACGGGAATGAGTTGGGAACACATACAGGCGGATACCTTCCCTTTTCATTTGATGCGACCGATTCTCTCAAGGAAGGGGAAAATACGCTTGCTGTGCGTGTGCGCGATGAAAGCGACGCATCCTTCCATTCCCGCGGGAAACAGAAGCGCAAGCGCGGCGGCATATGGTATACGCCGCAAAGCGGAATTTGGCAGACCGTTTGGTGCGAAAGCGTGCCTGCGCAATATATTGCGGCCTTGCGTATTACCCCGCTTTTTGACGAAAGTTCCGTGGAAATATGCGCGTACCCACAGGATGCGGAATGCGCGCTGCCCTGCATTGTCCGCATCGGGGACGTGGTGCAGCATGGGACGGCGGGCGTACCGGTCACTGTCAGCATGGAAGGGTTTAAACCATGGTCGCCGGAGCATCCATACCTTTATGATTGCGAAGTGCGCATGGGCGAGGACTGCGTGAAAAGCTATTTCGGCATGCGCAAATTCGGCGTGAAGCAGGATGAAGCGGGCACTCCGCGCCTGTTCCTGAACGGCAAGCCGTATTTCCATACCGGTGTGTTGGATCAGGGCTATTGGCCGGATGGATTGTATACTGCGCCTTCGGATGCGGCGATGGTAAGCGATATCAGAGCCATGAAGGAAATGGGATTCAATATGCTGCGCAAGCACATCAAAGTTGAACCGCTGCGCTGGTATTACCATTGCGACCGTCTTGGGATGCTGGTTTGGCAGGACATGCCAAACGGAGGAGGAAAATACAACCTTGCCACGATCAGCCTGCCGCTCCTTACAGGAAAGCACCATTCGGACGGGGAAAAGCATTACCGCCGCTTTGCGCGGGCGGATGCACGGGGCAGGCAAGCGTATTACGATGAGCTGGAGGAGATGGTTGCGCTGCTTTATAACAGCCCTTCAGTTGCCATGTGGGTGCCGTTTAACGAGGGCTGGGGGCAGTTTGATGCTGCGGAAGCGGTGCGGCGCATTCAGGCGATGGACGAAACACGAACCATTGACCATGCAAGCGGCTGGCATGATCAGGGCATCGGAGCCGTACAAAGCCTGCACGTATATTTTAAGCCATACAAATTCGCCCCGGACAAACTGGGGCGTGCGGTGCTTTTGAGCGAATTTGGAGGCTATAACCGGCGGATCGAAGGCCATTGTTTTAACAAAAAGGACTTTGGGTATAAACGCTTTGAATCAGAGGAGGCGCTGCTTGGCGCCTGGCGCGCCCTGTATGAAAATGAAATCCTCCCCGCCAAAGAGCAAGGGCTTGCAGCCGCGGTCTATACGCAGCTTTCGGATGTGGAGGATGAGCTCAACGGCCTTCTGACCTACGACAGGGCAGTAAAGAAGCTTCCGGCCGATGCGGTGCGGGAGATTAACGAGAGGCTAAAGAACTGACGCATACAGCCGGTAGCGGCTGTATGTGATAAAACCGCAGGCGGCAGCGGCGCTGAGGCTCTGACCGTCCTCTTCGTCTGCGAAAAATACAATTGATTCAACTGCAGGGTTTTCCGAAAGGACGACGCGCAGCGTATGGGAGAGCAGCGGCGCAGCTGCTCTTTCCGCTTCTTCCGGCCCGGTAAACGCAAGGCCGAATACCTCCGCAAGGGTTCCCTGTACTTTCAAAAATATACTGCCGAGGATCGTTCCATCCGGCACATAAGCAAAGATATACCAGCCGTCAGGTGCGGCATGCAGGCGCGCGGCGTTCCAATAGATTCCGCTGAAGTGCGCATCATGGAACGAAGCGTATGCGGTGAAGTCTGCCTCGCTTATGCGCTGAATGCCGGAGACGGGCGCGCAGGGTGTGAAGACGGTTGGAGAAAGGCGTAGGTCGGAACTTGCTTCCGCCAGCGCAAAGCCTGCTGTGCAAAGGGCTTCGGCGGCAAGCCCGTTTTCAGCCGTAAGGCCGACATAGGCAGTATAGCCCGAAAACCGTTCCCGCAGGTGTGAAACATAGGCGGCATATGCTTCAACGCGATTCTCCCAGGCGAGAAATGCGGTGGTTTGGAGATACATGGGTTCCGGTTCAAACTCATAGCCCAGCACGCCCGCAATACGGCCGCCGCTTTCGCAGCAAAGCAGGCCGCCGCGCGGATCCGAAAGCCAACGGCGGTACTTTGATTCATAGGCTTCCGCGCCTTTGCACAGAGGGTAACTTTGCATGCCTCGCGCAGCACAGGCGGAAGCGCTCAGCGCGGCGGCCTGCTTCAAATCGCTTTCATTCATACATCGCAGCATGTCATTCCCTTTCTGTTTCAACGGAAACACCCGATCCATCAAGCATGATTTTTATCGTGCCGCTTTCATCTGTGCGGTAAAGAGGGATGCCGTATTTTGCGAGCAGCGCAAGCGTTTCGCGGTGTGGGTGACCATAATCGTTGCCCGCTCCGGCAGATACGACGGCAATTTCAGGCGAAACAGCCGTGAGGAACGCTTCCGTTGAGGAGGTGGATCCGCCGTGATGCCCGAGCTTGAGCACCGTTGCACAAAGGTCCTGATCCTTGAGGTTGGCGCGCATTACGCCTTCTGCATAGGCTTCCGCGTCCCCCGTGAGGAGGATGCTTGTTTCGCCGTATTGTACGCGGAGCACAATGCTCCAGTTATTCATCCCCTCCGCATTATAGTCAACCCCTTCAAACGGGGACAGGATGCGTATGGAAACGTCTTTGTCGCCGAGGTTCAGCGTTCCCGGGGCGTAAACAGTTTTGGTCCGCACATGAGCCCGCTCCAGCGCTTCCAACATGTTGAGATAGGATTCCGTGGTATGGGGTGTATCCGGAAGATAGAACGTGCCGATTTCGTAGGCGCTGATAAGTTCCGCCATGCTGCCGATGTGGTCGGTATGGGGATGGGTGGCCACAACCGCATCCAGCCGCGTGATGCCGAACCCATCCAAAAAGCGTTTGATTCTTGCTGCATATATCGCTTCTCCTGCATCAACAAGCATGGCCTTTCCACCGGGGGTGCGCAGTAAGATACAGTCCCCCTGTCCAACGTCAAGCACATAGACTTCAAGCGCGTCAGGGGCAGGCGCAGGGGAAGCGGAAACGCCGGCAAGCGCATCAATTTTCTTGAGAATCGGCTCCGGGTTGACAAGGTAAATTGCGAGGAACAACAAGAGCAGCACGATGCAGAACGTGCCGAGAACGCCCCATTTGCGTTCGAAAAGCGGGGAAAATATAGTTGTGCGATTATGCTTTTCGGTTTTGCGGGTCCCCACGGATATCCTCCAAATTGCACACAAGCGGAAGGCTTGCTTTCAGTAAATATAAGTATAATGCGAAAGGCTCGTTTTGGGAAGCGGTGCCGCAAGGCTTGACAAAAATGCCCATGCGCGCTACACTTGCAAAGTATTATTCTTTGCTTGCGGCATAAAATGAAAGAAAGCGCAAGCATTCGCTATCATTCGGAGGTCATATCATGACAAATGTAGAAAAGATCTGCGGGATCGTAAGCGAAGTAACGGGGATTGCTGCGGATGCAATCGCGGAAGATCCTGCAGCCTGTCAGGGTGAGATCGACTCACTGGATCTGACGGAGATCATCCTTGAAGTGGAAGAACAGTTCGACATGATCGTAGAGGATGATGAACACATTACAAGCGTGGCGGAATTGATCCGTTGCGTGGAAGCTCAGATCGCGTGAAGCAAAACGCGAAACCAAAGCGAGCGCCGGAACCCCGGCGCTCGCTTTGCATAAGGAGAGCCGCGCGATTAAACTACGAGCCCGCCGTTTGGGCTGAGAACCTGTCCCGTCATGAAAGAAGCTGCATCGGAAGCAAGAAAAAGGAGCACTTCTGCCACCTCTTCAGCAGAACCCAGGCGGCAGAGCGGCGTTTCTTCCGCAAGCTCTGCACGCGCCTCATGGTTGAGCGCCGCATTCATGTCCGTATCGATCACCCCTGGGGCGATGCAGTTGACGCGAATGCCCGAAGGCCCGACTTCCTTGGCAAGCGCTTTTGTGAATCCGATCAAAGCGGCTTTGGATGCTGAATAGGCAACTTCACACGAAGCGCCAACGAGCCCCCAGATAGAGCTTACATTAAGAATTACGCCGGAGCGGCGGGAGATCATATCCGGAAGCACGGCCCCGGTGCAATGATACGCGCCGTCAACATTCACGGCAAACAACCGCCGCCATGCAGCGTAATCCGTATCCGTAAACAGTGCGGTATGCGCAATCCCCGCGTTGTTGATTAAAACATCAATATGCCCAAGGGCAGTACGGGTTTCTTGCACCATGCGTGCCGCATCTTCCGCAGAAGCGACATCACCGCGCACGGCTGTGGCCATCGTACCAAGCTCTGCGAGTGCGGCAATCAGCGCGCGTGCTTCAGCATCTGAAGTGTGGTATCCGATGCCGACACGCCACCCATCCATGGCAAAACGCAGCGCGGCGGCGCGGCCGATTCCACGCGAGGCGCCTGTGATGAATACCGTTTTATGCAAAACGCTACCTCCGTTTCAATTGTTCTGCTAAAACGATATCACACGGGCCACCCATCCGGCAAGGCACACGCGCTTTATTGTGCCGCCTTTTTTTGCACACCGTTCACATCAATAACGGTTTCCCCTTCAAGCAGAAGCTCGCTGATGGTTACGAACTCATATCCTTCAGAGGTTGCAGTCTTGAGCAGTGTGGGCAGATATTCTTTGATTTTGTACCCGTTGTTGTGGCAGAGGATGATGCACCCCGGATGCAGTTTGGGCAAAACGCCGTCCAAAATTGTCTGGGCGCTGCGTTCTTCCTTCCAGTCCACGGTATCATCGGTAGACACGAAAAGGAAGCACCGGACGGAGGAAAAGAGCAGGGAAGTGTAGACGGTTTCGGGCAGCACCTAGCTCTTGGATTGGAAAGGTGCTGCGGTTCAGAGAGTGTTGCGATCTGTTTGTACAGCATTATTTCAATATATTTATATTGGACTAGCGGTCTGTGGAGGGCGAAATTGCGCAATTGGGGCTGCTTGGGTTTCTCGTCACGGTTATGAATGCGCTAAAAAAATGGTTTTACATTGTGCCGCTTGACTTGCCGCGTACCGATGAGGATATATTAGAACAGCTGGCAGAATACACACTGAGCGCGGACCTTTTTGGCCATAAGCGGGATCATTCTGTTGTTCAACGCAATGCTGGGGAACGGTTGAAGGCCTCGTTGCTTCGGCAGACGCTGTTTCCGCCTGCAGAGCAGATCGAATCCCGCTATACATTTCTTCAAGGCCGCAGGTGGCTTCTTCCCATAGCATGGGGAGCGCGTATTCTCGCCAATGGCGGGCGCATCGGCAAAAGATGGGATGATTTAAAAAAGATTGCGGGTGCTGAGCAGGCAGAAGTAGAGGCTTACAACAAATCCATGACAAAGGTTGGGTTATAGAGAACGGATGGTTCGATGATGCTTGAGGAGAGCAGTGGGAAGGCTTGAAAGCCCCTGCGAAACCCGCCATATCTGAGGCGGGTTTCGCAGAAGTATACTTATCCTTACAGCACGAACTTGACCGCGCGGACGACATCAACATAATTTGCGGTTTCCATGCGAATGGTGCGGTCGCCTATGAGGGAAAAGCCGGGATAATAGGACATGGAAACGGCATTTGCATGTTCCTTATATGTAATTTCAAAGATGAATTTTTCTGGCATATCAATGAGGCCTTTGGATAGATCCTGCTTTAAGGCAGCGCATGCGGCTGCCCGGATGCGTTCACAGGCAAGCTCAGGATGGATGCTGCGCGTCATGCTTCCGAAGCCTTCCTTTACCGCAACCGTTTTGAGCAGCGGATACATGGCGGTGCTGTCTTCACAGAGCATTTTATCGCCGGTTAAAAGCACGGTAGGCACCTTCTCATAGTTGGCAACCAGGCTGAACAGCATAAATTCGCTGCATATCTTTCCGTTCAGGCGCACTTCGAGTGGTTTTTGCGAAAAAGTATGAGAGAGGGGGCTGCCATTCCTGCCTGCGGCTGAATGATATCCAATGAACATGGCGGCATCAAAACCCTGATCCACACCGTAAGCCATCGTATACGGATGGCCACATCCGCTGCGGATCAGTTCCACGCAGCGAGGTAACTGGCGGATGTCAAGATTGGTTCCACTTGCGTGTGCATCCTTTACTAAAATAAAATCAGCTCCCGCATCAATGGCTCCTTCACAGGCTGCTTTGACCTCGTTTGTCATCTGCTGCGCTGCGGCTGCATAGGTGGGCTGTGTTCGGTTGCATTCCTCCCAAAGCGTTGTAGTGGTGATGCCTTCGATGTCGGCACTGATGAATACGCGCATTTGTTTGCCTCCTTAATCCCTTGATACAAGGTATTTTAAAAAGAAACGCAATTCATGTTGAAGGTAGTTCTGCTTTTTACTACTATTAACTTTCGTGCTCTGAAAAGAGCGTTTTGTGCATTCGTTCATGGAAATTAATTCAAATTATATAGAGCATTTTTGATTTGCGCAAGCTTTTATTTCAAGAACATTATATGCCGCTTGCCACAGTTTTCGCTGTGGCAAGCTCTTATTGACGTAAATACGGGAAAACAGCGGTGGAGAAGTCAGCATCACATCAAGAAATTAAGCAGCGCTTTTCATCTCTGCACATTATTATAGACGCACGTTCCGTCGATATAGGTACGTGTCACATTCGCATGAAGCAAGGCCTCGGCGGGGCAAGTGAGCAGGTCGGTGTCAAGCGTAATGAAATCGGCATACATCCCCGCTTTGATTTTTCCCTTTACGGCCTCGTCATGGGAGGCATATGCACCGGCAGCGGTATAACCATAGAGCGCTTGCTCGCGTGTGAGCCGCTGTTCAGCAAGGAACGGCCCATTGCCCTTGAGATCACATCGGGTAACAGCACAATAAATCCCCGGAAGCGGCCGGAAGGATTCCACAGGGCAGTCCGTCCCAAAAGCGGTATGTACACCGGAATCAATATAGGTTTTCCAGGCATAGGAGGTGCTGGCAAGCTCCCGCCCAACGCGATCGGTAACGATATGGATGTCATAATCAAGAAAAATTGGCTGGATATAGGCCTGAACATCAAGCTCCTTAAAGCGGCGCAACTGTTTGGCATCCGTGATTTGGCAATGTACGATTCCGTGGCGGGGATGGAGATACGGATACTCCTGCCGTGCGCGTGCAAACGCATTCAGGCAGAGTTCGATTGCACCATCTCCGATTGCATGAATTGCCACAGCGATGTTGTTTTTGTGTGCTTCGAGCACAAGGGCATCAAGAGATGCCTGATCGTATACCGCCAAGCCTTTCGTATCCGGAGCGTCGTGGTATGGTTTACGCATAAGCGCTGTCCGTGCGCCTAACGAGCCATCCGCGAGCAGCTTAATGCAGGATATTTTAAACGTGCGGTTGCCATAGCTGTCGTCGATTCCCTTTTCATATAAAAACTGATCGAGCTCACTTTTTTGTGGCAACAGCGCCTGCTCGGCAATGCGCAGACGAAGGCGCCCGGTTTCGCCTGCCTCACGAAGAAGCGACAGAATGGTATAGACAGAATCCGCAGGCATATATTTCAGATCGTCCGATTGAACGCTGGTGATGCCGTTACGGAACAGATCGGTCTGTGTATCTACCAGCAAATCCATCAATTGCTGTGCGCTCGGGGCGGGGAGAAAGGACTTGATATCATCCAGGACTTCTTCTTTTACTACGCCGTTGGGGATACCTCGCGCATCCGTTTCCACACATGCGCCGAACCGGCTTGCAGTATCAGCAGATATGCCGTAAAGCTCCATTGCTTTTTTATTCAGCACACCGATATGAAAGCAGGAGCGCATGATGAGAAGCGGATACTCCGTGGTGATTTCATTGAGATCATCGGCGGTGGGAAATCGCTTTTCATCGGTGAAATAATCCTGATTCCAACCTTCACCGATCAGCCAGAGACCGGAATCCGGACGGTAGCTTTGCTCAAAGCCGCGGCGCATGCGGAGGATAACCTCGGAAAGCGCAATACAGCCCGTGAGATCAACGGAGGATTTGGATTTTGCATAATGCAAATAATGCATATGGCTGTCGTTGAAACCGGGCATCAAAAATTCGCCGCCGCAGTCCAAAACGGAAATGTCGGGGCAGAGATGTTCCTGCAAATAGGCTTCCGCATTCTGCAGACTGCCGACAAATGCGAAGAAACCGCCGACAACGACTGCCGACTCAGCCAGCGGGTTGGCGGAATCCATGGTTGCAATTTTGGCGTTTTGAATCCAGATTGACATAGGCCACCTCAATGCTATGTTTTATATGCCGGGACGCAGATACTAACCAAGTTAATTTAGTATACCTTACCGGCCTTGCTTTTTCAATATGGGCATCATTGATATGAATTCAGTAGAAATTTGTAGAAAAGTTAGGGAAAATGAGGTATGCACCTCCAAAAACTGATGCTATAATGAAAGGGTAATTATAAATGGGCAGAGAACAAAAAGAGGAAAAGAGTATGAACATTAGCAAGCGGCGGTTCCTTTTTCAGAATGGTGGGTACTATCATATTTTCTATCGTGATGTGAGGGTCAGTGCCTATGAGCATCCGCACACGCATTCATTTTGGCAATGCCTGTTTGTGAAAAAAGGACGCATTACGCAGATACAGGATGGAACGAAATACTATCAGGTGGAGGGGGAGGTTTTTCTGACGCCGCCGGGGCGCGAGCACAGCTTGTATGTATTTGCGAACGATACGGTTTATTATTGTGTATCTTTTTCCGAAGCTTTGCTGGAGGATGCCCTGATTCCTTACCCACAAATAAAAAAAGATTTTTCTAATATCAAGGTCAATTATTGCGTATCACCCCAACGGCTTGCTCTTTTGGACGCATCCTGTGCGGCGCTGATGAAAATGCCGGAAAGCGTCATGCCTTATGAAAAGGATTGCGGATACCATATAGCGTGTGCTGTGATATCCGCGGCGCTTGCAGACGCTCCGCTGCTCTCTCAAGGGCAACCCAATGATGGGAATGAGCAGGAGAGTACGATGAACGCAGTGGTCCGCTACTTTGAACAATTTTATTTTGAAAATTTAAATATTGAAGAGATTGCAGAAAAATTCGGCTTTAAGCGGGGAACGTTCTGCAATCGCTTCATCGAACGAACGGGCATTTCGCCAAAAAGGTATCTCACGGAAAGGCGAATCCACGAAGCAATGTGTTTGATTGATACCACCGATCTTCCGCTCAATAAAGTTGCGGAACAGGTCGGATACAATGATTTTTCCACGTTTTATCGCAATTTTTTACGTATGACACAGAAGACCCCCTCTGAATATCAGGCGCAGTTACGATGCACTCAGGAGAAGAAGGCGAGGGAGAGCGAAGCAACAAAGTGAACCGCGGAAAGGAGAACTGTAAGAACATGCATTTCGATAAGATCGAGTCATTAAAAATACAATCCAAATCAAGAAAGTTATAATTATCTAGAAATACGATTCTCCCATGGGGAGAACATATACATATTTATTTAAACGAATTCGGCTCCTGTTCTACGGTACCTGTTAATTACTCAAACGTTTTGGATTCTTTGGTAGGAGAGTTTGACAAGAGCGTGAAGTAGGACTATAATATATCATATAAAGAATTAACAAAAACCGCAAATTAATTATTTTCATACTGTCAAAAAATCGTTTGAATTATGTGGCGCATGGCGCTTTAAGAGGGTTCTGATATGCATTTTGCTTGCAGCATTGGTCAGGATATAGAAAACGCAATTCTCAGCATAAACACAGTAACACTTTATGCGATCATATTTGCTTTACTTGGGTTGCTGATCTTCCTGTTTGTTCGGAATGCGCTCAAAAGACATAAGTTTACTGCAACGTCAGATTCGGATGTTTTTGAAGAAATGGATCGCAGATCAAGGCAAAGCAATCTGCAGGCGCTCTTGGCACGGTTCCCAAATTTGGAACAGTCCTTTGCATGGATTGATGAACAGCTTATGATGGAGCACAGAGCACGGTACATTTGGATTGCGCTTGAGCAGGAATGGTGCTGCGAGGATAAGAACGGCAGAGAAGAGATGCCTTGCTGTTGCCGGCCTTCCCGCGTGGCCTTTCGAGCCGAAAATGAGAACAGATCATTTCAGATTGATGAATACCAAGCAGGACAGTACTTAACTGCTGATGAAAACAAACTAATGGGATGGGGATTGATGGAACGCTGCCGGATGTTGGTCCCTTACCGAAAATATCGCATGCACGTCAACCGAATTACACGAAGCTTTTTTGTTGAGAATGAAGTCCCCGTCAATTGGAAAACAGATACAGTAATTAAAGAAGAATATAGCGTTGAAGTATGGTAACCAGTCGAATGAATTGAATACAATAACAGATTTTACGTTTTTATTTTAGTTTGGGAGGAGGGGAAGCCGTCAAAACATACGGAAACGAAAACGGGAACAAAAAACTCAAATTTTGCAGGAGGAAGTACGAATGAGAAAGATGATTGCGATTCTGTTAAGCCTTACGGTTTTGCTGGGCATTCTTGCAGGATGCGGTGAGAAAACTCCGGCGACCAGCGGCGACGCCCAATGGTTAAATATCGTCATGACAGCAGATCCGGCTACGCTGGATGTTCAGAAAACTACATTTGAGTATGATATCCCCTTAAACATCTATGATCACTTGGTTGAAGCGGTTACGGTCGATGGCGAACCGGAACTGATCCCCGGCTTGGCGGAGAAGTGGGAAATCAGCGAAGACGGCTTGGTTTACACGTTCCATCTGCGCGAAGGCGTGAAATTCCACAATGGGGAAGAGTTTGAGGCGGATGATGTCAAGTTCACGATCGAGCGCATGATGAACCCCGAAAACGAATGCGTTAACACCTGGTTCTTTGACATGATTGACGGTGCAACCGAAATGTGGGAAGGCCAATCGGACGAAGTCAGCGGCGTAAAAGTGATCGATAAATATACGGTTGAAATCACACTGGATTATGCCTTCGGCGGATTCATTGCAAACTTGTCTGCTTGCCCTTGCGCCATCTACAACCGGGAAGCCTGCGAAGCTGCCGGGGAGCAGTTTGGCGTTGACCCTGAACTGACGATTGGCACAGGCCCCTTCCGCGCGAAGGAATGGACGCTGAACGACAAAATCGTTCTCGAAACCAACCCGGATTATTACCGTGGAGCCTCCACGCTTGCCGGCATTGTCTATAAAAACATACCGGATGAAGAAACTCAGCGTATGGAATTTGAAGCAGGGAACATTGATATCTTCTTTGCGTCCAATGCCATCAGCCAGGTGCAGTACTTCCTCGATAGCGAAACCTGGGGAGACCAGGTACATGCTGTCCGCGAAGCGGGTTCTTATTTCTACCTGCCCAACCTGAGCATGGAACCCTATAACGACATTAACGTGCGTAAGGCAATCGCTTCGGCTATTGACCGTCAGATGCTGTTGGATACAATTTATGAAGGTTTCGGCTGGGTCAGCAATGGCATGGTTGTTGAAGGCATCCTTGGCTATAATGAAGACCTTAAGTTCTTGCCTTACGATCCTGACGCGGCAAAGGAATATCTTGCCGCCGCCGGTTATGGCCCCGGTGAGCTCACGATTAAGTGCATGATGGATATGGGCACCGGAACCGAGTATAAGATGAATATTGCAATTCAGGCAATGCTTGCTGAGGTCGGCATTAACATGGAACTGCAGCAGGTTGATGACGCAACGTATTATCAGAACCGCTTGGATGGAACGATCCCCATGGAGCGCAACTGCTGGTGGGTTGACTACAACGATCCGGACAACGTGCTCTACAGCTATTTCTCCCGCAGGGCACAGGAAAGCAACTCCGTTGGTTTGGATGATGAATACGTATTTGAAACGCTTGAAGCCGCTCGCAGGGAGACTGATCCTGATGCGCGTATAAAGATGTATCAGGATATTGAAGCGCACCTTCTCGAGAATGTTTGCTTTATCCCGATTTTCCAGCCGCAGCTGACTGTTATCACTCAGCCTAACATCAGCAACTATGTTCCTGCGTGGAACGGTTGGACTTCTACCAACTATTACGGGGTTGAAAAGAACTGATTGCGTATAAAAGCAATCGAACCCTGTAGCGAATGAAATTGCGGGCAACCGCACGGTTGCCCGCAATTTTGATTCATTCTGATAATAGTGGGGCTTATTCTTTACGAGGTGTTGAATGGTTACTTATATCATCAAACGAATCTTGACGGCAATCCCGATTCTAATCGGAATTGTTTTCTTGATTTTTTTAATGCTTCAGGTTGTACCGGGCGACCCTATCACGGTCATGATGAAGGAGAAGGCAAACCCGGAGGTTATCGCAAATCTAACAGAGCGAATGCACTTGGATGACCCTTGGTATGTGCGCTTTGTTCGTTATATATGGGACGCGCTGCATGGTGATTTCGGCATTTCCTATAAAATGAAAAACCGTGCGGTTCTTGATATGATCATGGATGCGTTCCCCAATACGGTGAAGCTTACGATTGCTTCATTGCTTGTTGCATGGTGCATCGGTATTCCGGTCGGCATAGTTTCGGCCGTTAAACGGGGATCAGTATTGGACAATCTCCTGATGACATTTTCCCTCTGCGGCGTTTCTATGCCGACATTCTGGGTTGCCATCCTGTTCCAGTTTGTGTTTGGACATACCTTGCGTTTGCTGCCGATTTCCGGATTCTCTTCGTTTAAACATTTGATTATGCCTGCATTTGTTTTGGGATGGAGCTATTCCGGATCCATTGCGCGCATGACGCGAACCAACCTGTTGGAAGCCATGCACAATGACTATATTCGCACTGCACGTGCGAAAGGCTTGAATGAAGGTGGCGTGATTCGACTGCATGCGTTGAAGAATTCCATGATGCCGGTTGTTACGATGATGGCTATGCAGGTGGCGGGCATGTTGTCCGGCGCTGTTATGACGGAAACCATCTTCAGCATTCCGGGGCTTGGGCGCATTACGGTTGATGCAATCAAGAACAGGGATATGCCGTTGCTGCAAGGCGCGACCATTTTTGCCGCGACGCTTATCATCATCGGGAACCTGATTGCGGATATCACCTATTCACTCCTGGATCCCAGAATTCGTGTCAATTAAGGAAAGGAGCGTTGCTTATGTCTCAAGAAGACACCAGGATCGACCTTTCTGAGATGAAAGACACAGATCCTATCATTTCCTATGAACAAACTGAGGAAGCCGAACTGGTTGAACTCAACAGCACATGGGATAACATCGTCAACACATTCAAACATAACCGTCTGGCGATGATCGGGCTGGTCGTCATTGTGCTGATCATTCTCGCGGCAGTGTTCGCACCGGTGGTTTCGCCGTATGATCCCTATGTTCAGGATCTGCCGAACAAGCTCGCAAAACCGTCTGCCGAACACTTGCTGGGAACCGACTCTTTTGGCCGTGACATGTTGACCCGCCTGTTTTATGGCGCGCGCAACTCCCTGATTATCGGCTTGATCCCAAGCGTCATTTCCATCATTGTTGGAAGCATCATGGGGTTGATGGCAGGGTTCCTGGGGAAAACGGCGGATGCTATCATCATGCGTGCGGCAGACATCGTTTTGTCGTTTCCCTCCTTGCTGTTGGCTATGGTTATCATGTATACGCTGGGGGCGAGTCTGCTGAACCTGTTTATCGCGCTGAGCCTGATCAATTGGGGCATGACGGCGAGAACGGTTCGCGCCCAAACATTGCAGCTGCGTGAAAAAGAGTTCGTGGAAGCTGCCCGCTCTGTCGGCGTAAAAAAGAGCACGATTATGTTCCGGCATATCCTGCCGAACTGCATTCCGTCGCTGATCGTAATTTTTACTTTGGATATCCCGAGTGCAATCATGAGCGAAGCGAGCTTGTCCTTCCTGGGTGTCGGCGCGCAGCCGCCTGAAGCCAGCTGGGGGTTGATGGTCAGCGAGAACAAAGACAACCTGACAAAAGCGCCCTGGGTTGCCTTGGTTCCCGGTTTTGCGATTATGCTGTTGGTTTTAGCCTTCAATTTTGTAGGGGATGGCTTGCGCGATGCACTTGACCCCACGTTGAAGGAATGAGGAGGGAACCAAGAATGAGCAATCAAACTTTACTTGAAATCCGTGGATTGAAAACACATTTTTTCACCAGATATGGCGAAGTGCCTGCTGTTGACGGCGTGGATATTACAGTGCCGGCAGGAAAGATCGTGGGCATCGTGGGGGAATCGGGCTGCGGCAAAAGCGTAACGGCTATGTCCATCATGCATTTGGTTCAGCGCCCCGGCCGAGTTGTTGACGGTCAGATCCTGTTCCATGGGGAAGACCTGGTGCCCAAAACTACGCGGGAGATCAACGAAATCCGGGGCAACAAAATTTCAATGATCTTCCAGGAACCGATGACTTCCCTTAACCCGGTATACACGATCGGCAGGCAGGTCAGCGAGGCCATTTTATTGCACCAGAATGTCAGCGCGGAAAAAGCAAAAGAGTTGACAATCGAAATTTTGCGGAAGGTTGGCATTTCTGAACCCGAAAAGCGATATAAATCATATCCGCACCAGCTGTCTGGAGGCATGCGGCAACGCGTGATGATCGGCATGGCAATGGTGTGCAACCCTGAGTTGATGATTGCAGACGAACCAACGACAGCGCTCGATGTGACGATTGAAGCACAGATTTTGCATCTGATGCGTGGGCTGCAAAAGGAAAAAGGGACTTCGGTTATCATGATAACCCATAACCTGGGTGTCGTGGCCGAACTGTGCGATGAAGTCTATGTCATGTATGCCGGAAAAGTTATGGAGCATGCCAATGTTTATGAGCTGTTCCAGAACCCGAGCCACCCTTACACATATGGTTTGCTGAATTCGATCCCGGATACTTCGGAAGCGAAGGACAGGCTATATACGATTAAGGGCATGGTTCCGAATCTGCTGGCACTGCCCAAAGGCTGCCGTTTCTGTCCGCGTTGCCCAAAGGCGATGAAGATTTGCACGATGCGTGAACCCGAAATGCAAACGGTATCGGATGGGCATACAGCCCGCTGCTTCCTCTTTGATAAGGAGGTTATGAGCAAATGAACGGAAAAACGCTGATTGAGACAAAGTGCCTTACCAAAGAGTTTAAGGTTGGGTCCAGCAATTGGGGAAAATCAAAAGCGGTTGTACATGCCGTAACGGATGTTAATCTGTCGATTTATGAGGGCGAAACGCTTGCGCTGGTGGGCGAATCCGGTTGCGGCAAATCCACCTTAGGGCGTTTGATCCTGAACTTGATTGAACCGACGGCTGGGACGGTTGCGTTTGAGGGAAAAGTCATGCAGGAGATGAAGCCGGAAGAAATGCGCCAGCTTCGCAGAAAAATGCAGCTCATTTTTCAGGATCCGTATGCATCGCTTAATCCCCGCTGGACGATCCGCGATATTGTGGCGGAACCGTTGGATACCTATAAAGTGTATAAAACGAAAGCCGAAACGACGCAGCGTGTAGAGGAATTGCTGAAGAAATGCGGAATCAGGCCGGAATTTATCAACAGATATCCGCACCAGTTTTCCGGCGGACAGCGACAACGCGTTGGCATTGCCCGCGCTTTGGCACTCAATCCCAAGCTGATCGTTTGCGATGAACCGGTTTCGGCGCTGGATGTGTCGATTCAAGCGCAGGTGCTGAACCTGCTGGGGGATTTGCAGAAAGAAATGAATCTGACCTACCTCTTTATCTCCCATGATTTGAGCGTTGTGCGGTATTTGTCGGATCGCGTTTGCGTGATGTTCCTCGGGAAAGTGTGCGAGCTTGGAATCACTGCGGATGTTTACGGGAAACCGCTGCATCCCTATACCCGCTTTTTGCTGGAGGCTGTTCCAAAACCGAATCCGTTGCACAGGAAAGAGGACAAAGAAATGCTTACCGGAGAGATCCCAAGCCCGGTAAATCCTCCTTCTGGGTGCAGGTTCCATACGCGTTGTCCGTATGCAAAGGAAATTTGCTCGCAGCAGGAACCGGAGATGCAGGAGAAGGCGCCGCATCGGTATGTTGCCTGCCATTTTTGCTGAGAAATAACATCACAATCATAACATCATTGGAATTAAACGAGGGCGCGGAAATCCGCGCCCTCGTTTTGTCAAGTCAGATAAACACAGCAGACTGCGCTTTAGAAATCATGATATCGGAATGTGAAAGGCGGTATGGCGTTTTGAAAGAAAAGGCATGCAGATGACAGCTGGAGATGACTCTGTGATGTGCTGTGCCAATGTCCAAAACGGAAACGTTGATAGCGGGGATAAAAAGCTTATGTCCGCCTCGTAAACAGAAAACGTTCCTTTGCAGCGTTTTTGTAGGAACGCGAAATGGGGACGCTTTGCCCGCTTTTGAGCAGAAAGCTATCCTGAACCATGGATACGACATATTGCATGTTAACATAATAGCTTTGATGGCAGCGGAAAAACTGGTTGCAGTTAGTTCCGGTCAGCAGTTCCGCCGGGGTGCGCTGCGTCCAGTATTCCTGTGTTGTGGTTTGAATGCGGGTTTTGTGCAGCACCCGTTCAAGGGAAATGATGTCATCCTCGGAAATGCGGATGGCTTCGGAACGTCCATTTCTCAGAAGGATCGTCCGCGAAAAGGCGGAGCGCACTTTGCTGACGGCTTTCTGCAATGCCGGAATAAAATGGCTTTCCATCTGTTCCTTCAGCACAAAATACACATGATCTGCCGCATATACTTCAGTGGCATACTTCAAATATGCGCTCAGAAAGATGATCTGGCAACTCGGCACAAGCGCATTGATTTGCTTTGCGAGAGCAATGCCGTTCATTTGCTCCATACAGACATCCACAATCGCGATATCCGCAGGAAACGACTGGGCCTTAAGGTCATCCAAAAGCTCTTGCGGATTCGTGTACTGCCGGATTTTTGCATCGGCGTATTCTGGAACGCGTTCAATCATTTGTGCGGTGTATGCGCAATGGAGCAGTTCGTCATCGCAGATTGCAATTCGAAGCATTTTCATTCCTCCTTATGCTTGCATAGTAAGTAAAGAACAGAAACATCCGTCCTTAACGCTTGTGAGAAACGACCCGCCGTATTGCACGGCGAGCCCGTTCAAAATGTGCATGCCGACGCCGCGGCTCAGGCCGGAAATGCGGGGGCGGTGCACCGGGTCATCCGGCGTGCTGTTTTCCATGCGGATGCTGCATATTCCATCCGAAACGCTTGCGCAGATGCGGATTGTACGCTGCTCCGGCGCAACCTGCATGCAGGCTTCCTCCGCATTGTCCATGAAGTTGCCGAAGGCGCTTACCAGATCAACATTGGCAATGCGTGTTTCCGCAGGGAGTGTGACATGCGCTTCCACGGAGATCCCTTTCTGCTGCGCCTCGCTGATGCGGCGGAACAGGAACGCATCCACAATGGGGTTTTCACATTCGCCCAGGTTGGATTGGAATTTATGCCGCGGAATAAGTTCATCAGCATACCGGGCGGCCTGTTCCAACTCGCCGTTTTCCAACAGAGCACGAACCGTGTGCATGTGGCTTGCGATGTCATGGCGGAGCATGCGGATGGTTTCATATTGTGCGGTAAGTGCACTATAGTGTTCCTTTTGGCTTTCCACTTGCTCCGCGAGGTGCGCATTAACTGCCTTAAGCCGTGCGCGCTGCGCCATGCCGCGAACTGCAAGATAGATGCCGACATCCGCAGCAAAGCAGGTGATCACCGTTGCAAAACGCAGCACGCTCAACTGGTCGATCATCGAACGGTTCCCAACCATGAAATTCAGGGAAACCAGCGTGCTTTGGCTGAAGGGCAAGGCAAGGATCAAAAGCAGTTCACGCCCGCTGAGCTGATCCGCCCACCGGTTCAGGATATGTGTTCACCGTCATGAAGGAAGGCGAGAAGTACACCGAAGTGACCATCGTGGGCGATGGCAGCGAAACCATCTACGAGCTGCCTGTCGGTAACTACACCATAGCGGAAGACACCGGATGGAGCTGGCGCTACACGCCGAGCTATTCAGATATTGGTAGTGGCGTTGCACTGAGCAGCTCGAACACCAGCGACACAATCACCTGCACGAACCAAAAGAACAAAGATAATTGGCTCAACGGGTTCAGCAGCGTTGTGAAGAACATCTTTGGTGTTCCCAAAGATGCGACCCCGGCAAACTAAGGGAGGTGGAGGAGTACGATGAATCAAGAGAAAAGTTCGGCTGTAAATGCAAAACGCAAGCGCAGGCGCGGGAAGAAAATCGCATTGCTTGTCCTCGCTTTCCTGCTCATTGCGTCCGCGGCAGTCAGCGGCACGCTGGCATACCTGGTTGCGGATACTAAGGACGTAAAAAACGAATTTACGCCTTCAGAAGTGACCTGTGAGGTGACGGAGAAGTTTGAAAACAACGTAAAGAGCGAAGTCAACGTCAAAAACACCAGCGATATCCCCGCATATATCCGCGTGAAGTTGGTGACATACCGTGTGAATGACGAGGGAGATCACATCGGCGGCACGGCGGAGATTCCCGATTTTATCCCCGGAGACGGTTGGGTAGCGAATGGTGGTTATTACTACTACACAAGCCCCGTGGCAGCAGGTCAATCCCCGGATAAACCGCTGATCGATGAAAGCGGCATTGCGCTGACCGACAGTTATGACGATGCCGACGGCGGCAAGCAGGTCATTGAAGTGATGGCAGAGGCCATCCAGAGCGGCCCCGTTCATGCGGTGGGAGAATCTTGGGGCGTGACAATCAGCGAAGGCAAAGTAGCTGCCTATCAACAAGGTTAAGGAGGTGCGGATATGAAAAAGACATGCAAAACGGTTGCTTCGCTCCTTCTGGTGCTGACGCTGTGCCTGAGCCTTGCCGCACCCGCATTGGCGGATGAACCTTCCACAATTACCTTCGATGGCACGAATTTCACCTTCGGCCCCGGCAGCGAATACACGAACACGGATCTGTTCGATGGCTTCAAGGGAGTCATGCCCGGCGATGTGCTCACCGAAAGCATCACGTTCAAGAACGAAGCGCAGGATTATGACTATGTGCGGCTTTACCTGAAGGCGGTGCCGCATCCCGAGGAGCACACGGAAGAGCAGCCGATGAGCGAAAAGGTGCTTGCAGCCGAGACGCTCAAAAGCATGAACGACTTCCTTTCCAAGCTCACCATGAAGGTTTGGAACGGCGCGGACAAAACGGCGGAACCCATTTTCACGGGCGCGCCCAACGCTGCGTTTGGCGCGGTGGAGCTCGGCAGGGTGAACAAAGGGGGGACTGCTGCGCTGACTGTGGAACTCGCGGTTCCGCTTGACCTTGGCAATGAATACATGAACCGCGTGGGCGAGGTGGATTGGGTGTTCACCGTGGAAGCCTTCCGCGAAACACAGCTGACCGTGCGTAAGGTTTGGGACGACGGCAACTATTACGGCCGCCCGGAAAGCGTGAAGGTGAACCTGCTGTGCAACGGGGATCCGGTGGAATCCGTTGAGCTCACGGCCCAAATGGGCTGGGTCTATACGTTCGATAAGCTGGATGCCGACAATACGTGGACGGTGGAAGAAGAAACGGTTCTTTCCGGGTATGACGCGCCAAAGTATTCCGTGAACGGAAACGAGTGGACGATCATCAACGCCCGCCCGTGGGAAGAGCCGGAGGATCCGGATTACACGAACCTCACCGTGCGCAAGGTTTGGAACGACAACGGCATCGGCCGCCCGGAATTTGTGAACGTGACGCTTTATAATGGCGAAAGAATGGTGGATGCTGTCACGCTCAGCGCTGCCAACAACTGGAGCTATACATGGTGGAACCTATCGGAATATGGCAACTGGCAGGTTGTGGAGTCCAGCATTCCGAAGGGCTATGTTCCCTATTATAATTATAATGCGCGCTATGGCACGGTAACGATCACCAACACCGCAACGCTTCTGCAAACGGGTCAGCTGAACTGGCCGATCCCGGTGCTGTGCGGGCTCGGTGTGCTGCTCGTCGCATTCGGCATCATCATGATCCTGAAGAAGAGGAAGGACAAAAGTGCATAAACGGGCGGGTGTGATACTCGTGCTTGCAGGAGCGGTGCTAATTCTCGCAGCGCTGCTCCTTGTTTTCTCAAATTATTATGAGGACAGGCAGGCAGGGCGGGAATCCGACGAACGGCTGATCGATGTGCGCGCCATCATTGAAGAAAGGATCACGCCTGCGCCTTTGGTCACCCCCGCAGCAGGGCAGGAGGCCAGGGAATCTGCGGAAACTCCCGAGCCGTTTGACCCGGAATTGACGGTGGCGGAAATCGATGGGCACGGATATATCGGCTATCTGTCCATTCCTGTGCTGGAACTTGATTTGCCCATCATGTCCGAATGGGATTATGAAAAGTTGAAAATTGCGCCCTGCCGCCAGTTCGGCTCATCGAAAACGGACGATCTTGTTATCGCAGCCCACAATTACAAGCGGCACTTCGGCTACTTGGCTGAACTTGAAGCGGGCGATGTCGTGCTTTTCACGGATATGGATGGCACCGTAAACACCTATAAGGTCGTTCTCGTGGACACGCTCAACCCCACGGAGGTGGAAGCCGTCCAAAACAGCGGATACGATTTGGTGCTGTATACCTGCACTTACGGCGGCAAAACCAGGGTAACTGTGTTCTGCAACAGATCTGCCGGGGACGTACATCCGGAAGATAAGAACATCAGCAATGGGGAAGCCACCGAGTGAGCGCCACCTCGCAGGCAAAAGCGCAGTGTTTTTTAGCACGATCGATGGATGAGGGGAAAGTCGGAAATGCGTGAATGTGATTTATACTGTCTGGTGTGCGGCGAGTATTGTGGTGAAGGCCGCATAATTTGTGAAGAATGTGAAAGAAAGCTGAGAGCCGCGTTGAAAATACGCAAAATGCTTTATGAAGAATCGAAAAGGGCAAAACGAGCTGCCGAAGCTCATCAATCGAAAAAGACGAAACAGGCTGTTGATCCGCATCAATAGATTTGCATGATTGCCCCACATAGCAACATGGGAACCGAGTCGCGTGGCCGGTTCCCATGTTCTTTTTTGCGCCGCTGTAGTTTTATCCCGTGGCGCCTAGGGCTTAATGGAACTCCGAAACCCATTCCGCTTCCGCGTGCCGGCTCTGTTAAATATATGAAGTATATCCCTTCACAGAAACGAGTCTTGTTGCGGCAAGGCGCAGGAGCGATTATTTTTCCAAGTGTGCAGAGGATTACATCAAGATAATCCGCGAGTATTTTGCGGCGCCGTAATAAAATTTGAGGGTCCATTTGCAAGGGGCTGCAAAATCGGGATCATAGCGCGAATACGCATATTCAGCAATAAGCGGAATATTGGATGGCATGGAGGAAAGCGCGGCGTTTGCCGGCGTGATATCGTCCGTGGAAATATTGTCGCCCGCCTTTAAACTCACGGCAACGTAATTCGACGTTTCTCATTAATATCCTTTTGCGTGTGCAGAAAGGCCTTTTATTCTTGATTGGGAATCAGCGTAATGCTGCTACGATATTGCGCGGGGGAAACTCCGTTGACCTTCACAAAGTTTCGATAAAACGTAGAAAAATCATCATAACCTACACGATGAGATATTTCATTTAAGGAAAGCCGGCCAACACTCATAAGGCGCATTGCTTCCTTTATGCGTGCCTCAACAAGATATTGCTTTACAGATTGCCCTGTGCATTGTTGGAATGCCTTATAGAAAGCACTTTTGGAAAGCATGCTGATATGTACCAATTCATCGACAGACAGCGGCTGGTCATAATTTGCGTTGATATGCTGTATGACACGCTGCACCGCGGATTCGGGATATTCTTCATTGGTCTGGGTGGGCAACATCGGAAAAGGATGATGGGCAGCAGTATAGGCATCGCGCAGCATGATAATTAGAGCCGAAATAACAAGGAAATGCCCTGCCTGAAAGGGCGAGGTATTATCGTAGCTCTGCTCGTCAAGCAGACATTCAAAACAATGGCACAACCGTCCCTGCACTTCACCAGAAAGTTTAATTGCAGATGGAAGATTTTGAAAGTCGCGGCGCAAACCCTGAAAGTATGAAAACAGGATATCTGCAATATTTTGCGAAAAGGAAAGACAATAATATCGTGTGTTCTCAAAAATATACAGGCTGTGTTCAACATTAATTGGCGTAAAAAAGCATTCACCGGGACGTTGTAATATTTCCCGCCCGAACTGGTTTTCCAAAATTTGCCCTTCAATAATATACATGCATTGATGAAACTCATGACGATGCGGTTCCACGGAACCTGTATAACCCTCGCCAACATAAATATGGTAATTGCTTTTGCTTTGGAATAAAAAGCGGCGGTATCGGCTGTTCATGAGTCCTCCTGTAAACTGTATTTATTAATAATTATAAAATAAATGATTTGCAGATAAAATGCAATGGCATTTATGCAAAAAAGTATAAAATGCAATTGCAAATTAAAGCTTGGATACAATAATATATTATCATAAACAGAATTCGATATTCTTTAGTGTATTTAAACCGAGGCACAGCAACAGAGGAAGCAAATAAGTGAGGAGAGATGGGATGAAAGTATACATTACAATGGATGCTGAAGGGATTTCGGGAATTTACAAACTAGCACAGGTAATGCCCGGACATACGGAATACGATTACGCGCGAAAGCTGATGGCGGGGGATATTAACGCTGCGGCAGCCGGCGCATTTGAGGCGGGAGCAAATACGGTGTTTGTAAATGACGCGCATAATGGCGGCGATAATTTGCGTATCATGGACTTGGACGAACGCGTTGTGCTTTGCTCAGGCGCTGACAGACCATACACCATGGCGGAAGGAGCGCAAAAAGGGTTCGATGCGGCGCTTTTGGTTGGATACCATACACGCAAAGGGTCAAAGGGTGTGATTAGTCACAGCTATGCATATGGCTCTATGGTGGAAATGCGTTTGAATGGCAAGGTTATTTCAGAATATGAACTGATCGGATATATGATCGGTTATTATGGTACACCTGTTGTATTTATTTCTGGTGATGATATTGTAACAGCTGATGCAAAGGAAAATATTCCAGGCATCCATGCTGTTGTTGTAAAAGAATGCATCAGTAATGGTGCTGCAAGTTGTATTCATCCAAATGTTACGGCACGGATGATCCGTGATGAAGTAAAAGCGGCACTTGTAAACCTTAAGGCAGAAGGAATCAAGCCGATGACGGTCAAAGGCCCGGTGCAAATTGATGTGCGCTACAGTGCGGAAGCGCAGGCATGGAAGGCGATGATGGCGCCGAACACAGAGCGCATTACGGAGACAACCGTGCGCTATCACGGCAAGGACTATAAAGAAGCATACAACGCATTTGTGGCAGGAACGGGACTGGCCAGCACGTTCGGGGATGATGCGGCACTGTATAAAAACAAGTAATTCAAACAAAACAAGCAGCATTTAAGTAGAAAAGAAGGGAGAGAGCATGAGAAACGCGCGATGGTCTTACAGCAAAACAATAGCTGCCGCAGCAAAAACGTTTGAACGGATGCGGAACAACCATGTTTATTTTATTTTGATGTGGATCTGCGGCCTTTTTACACTGATTCCCACAGCAATCATCCATGCATGCGCACAACGGAAGGGGCAAAAAAAAGGAGGCGGGTATCGGGAGTTCTGCAGGACTGCTGAGGCTGCGGTATTACGCGAAGAGGTGCATTCAGAGCTTACGCGTAAAAACGAATACTTTGGCATTTCCATGTCATCGGAGCAACTGGATCATGCATTGGAAAATGAATTTCGCCGCCAGGCGGAGGAAGCAATCGCTCGCCAGCATAGCCGGCAAGGCGCCCGGCTGATGGATACACTGAAGAAGATGCTGGAATCAAAACTGTTTTTCGCATTTTCGCTTATTGTTTCCTTCCCCCTATATCTTCTGGCAATTATCTATGCGCAACCATATGTAAAATATATTGTTGAACGCATTATTATGATGGTATTTGTGCTTATGGGTGTGACGATCGTGGTGTTTTCTATTATTTTTATTTCACCAACAGACCCTGCGGCAAGTGTTCTCGGGCCTGACGCACCAAAGGAAGCGGTTGAAAATTTCCGCCGCGTATATGGCCTGAACGAGCCATATCATGTGCAGCTTTGGAACACATTCCGGAAAGTCGTTACATTTGACCTTGGGTCTTCCTACGTTGGAAATCAGGACATCGGGGAAGCAATATCGAGAAAATTCCCCGTGACGCTTGTTGTGGGAATTGCTTCACTTGCTGTAGCACTGCTCATTGCAATGCCTGCGGGCATTATTTCCGCAATAAAGCAGTATTCGGGGTTAGACTACGCTTTGATGCTAGTTGCATTGCTCGGGCTTTCCATCCCAAATTTCTGGCTGGGATTAATTTTGATTCTGGAATTCTCGATTCAACTAAAATGGCTTCCGGCGATGTACCAAGCAGAAAATCTCCTTACACTTATTATGCCCGCTTTTGTAGTTGGTACTGGCATGTCAGCGCAAATTGCCCGCATGACACGTTCCTCCATGCTTGAAGTCGCACGGCAAGATTATGTTATGATGGCACGCGCAAAAGGACTTCCGGAAAACAAGGTCGTATCGCGATATATCCTGAAAAATGCGCTTTTGCCAATTATTACAGTCATAGGTATGTCATTTGCTGCAACACTGAGCGGCGCCGCTACAACGGAAAAGGTGTTCAACATTAAGGGTATGTGCGAATACATTTCGTCCAGCACGCTCCTGCCGGATACCCCTGTTGTAATCGGAGGCGTCATTTACATTGCGGCGGCGATCTCCATTTCAAACCTGATCGTAGACTTGATTTACACATTTGTGGATCCGCGCCTGAAAACACGGCTGCGGAATTATTAAGGAGGAGCGCGACATGAAAAACGTGCGTAAGCCTGCAAAAGTTAATGTTGCATCGGAATTTTACCGTCGCTTCAAAAAACAAATGCTTAACATGCATACAGAGCACAGGGTGATTGCGATTGCTTTAGGGGCAACGGCGGTATTCGTTTTGATCTTTGCTTTGAATATTTATGACATGTATGAAAAATCTTTTAACCCGTTTTTCATAATGTTGACAGGTGCATATGTGTTCGAGCTGGGATACATTTATTTTGTTTCCCGAAAGTTGAAAGCAGAACTGCTTTCGGGCGACAATTCTAGGCTGACGAGGCTGTTGGGCATCCCAATGTTCCTGTTCCTTGTTACCGGCAACTTCTTTGCGTTTGCCGCAGGCGGCATTCTGCTTAAAAGGAATCCAACGATTGAATATCAGCTTTGCATCTACATGATCATGACGAATGTGGCGGCAGCACTCGTATCTTGCTTAAACCTCTTTAAAGAGTATGTAGCGAGTACGTTTTTTCTGGGAATGGGGTTGCTTGCCGCGCTTACAGTGTTCTATATAATTGCTACGGTTATGATCGCAAAGCGTGTGACACAGAAGGAGATCGATAAACGCCTGATTTGGCTCTCCATCCCACTGGCGCTCTCCGGTATATCCGGAAACCTGTTTGCGCTTGCGCTTGCACTTGTGATTTTCCGCCGATGCAAACAAGAGAACAAAGATGTATCCATTAAATGGGTAGATGTGGTACGCCGTCTATTTAAAAACCAAATGGCTGTGGCAGGAGCGTTTATTGTAGTGTTCCTGATTGCGCTTTCGGTATGGAGCTCACTCACGTTTGAAGATTATGTTATATTTGATAACGATTATTCGGCATTGCTGCTTAAACCGTCGTTGCAATATCCGTTTGGTACCGATGAATTCGGCAGATGTGTATTCTCCCGAATCATCTATGGTGCCCGAATCTCCTTGCTGATTGGCCTTGCCTCGATAACGTATCCCATTTTTATTGGAGGAACGTTGGGCGCATTGGCGGGGTACTATGGCGGAAAACTGGATGATTGCATCATGCGTGTCATGGACGTTATTTATGCGATTCCGGGAGTTCTGCTTTCAATGGTAATTATCGCATCCTTTGGCGCTACAGTCCCAAACCTGATTATTGCGCTTGGCGTTGGTCGCATCGCATCTTATGCGAGAGTAACGCGTGCCACCGTGCTCAACATGGCGAATGCTGAGTTTGTTGAGGCCGCAAAAGCCTGTGGAGCGAACGACGGCGTGATCATTTTTAAACACATTATTCTCAACTCGCTTTCACCAATCATTGTGAATGCAACAATCGGTATCGGTGGAGTGGTGCTTTCTACAAGCTCGCTTTCCTACTTGGGAATCGGAATTCCTTCCCATATTCCGGAATGGGGCAACGTGTTGCGTGCAGGCAGCACATATCTAGAGACTCAACCATATCTTGCCATTTTTCCCGGGCTTGCAATTATTGTGTTGGTGTTAGCGTTTAACTTCTTTGGCGACGGCGTACGCGACGCGCTGGATCCCAAGCTGAAATAAGGAGGAAAAACATGAACGATACTCCTCTGCTGAGAATTGAAGACCTGAGTGTGCAATATATGACAGATGAAGATGTTGTGCATGCGGTGAACGGGCTTAACGTTGAGCTGTACAAAGGCGAGAGTCTGGGTTTTGTAGGTGAAACCGGAGCGGGAAAAACAACGGCTGCACTTTCGGTAATTCAGCTTTTGCCTGAACCTGCCGGCGTTATTACCGGTGGAAGCATTTGGTATAACGGCCGCAACCTGATTGAAAACAAAGAAAAAGAAAACGTTGAGATGCGTGGCGCTGGCATTTCCATGATTTTTCAGGACCCGATGACGGCACTGAACCCAACGCTGCGTATCAGCCGGCAAATGATGGAGGTTGTGGAATCTCATCGCAAGGTTTCACGCCGTGAGGCGGAGACTATTTGCATTGATATGCTGGAAAAGGTGGGAATTAAGCGAGATCGCTTTGATGATTATCCCCATCAGCTTTCGGGCGGCATGAAGCAACGTGTCGTAATTGCTATGGCGTTGTTGTGCAATCCTGAAATACTGATTGCGGATGAGCCCACGACAGCTTTGGATGTAACGATTCAGGCACAGATCCTCGAAATCATCAAAAACCTGATCAAAGAATCCGGGATGTCCATGATCCTTATAACACACGACTTGGGTATCGTAGCGGAGACTTGCAACCGTATTGCTGTAATATACGGCGGGAGCGTCGTAGAAAGCGGCACTGTGCGCGAGGTATATAAAAATCCTCTGCACCCATATACACGCGGTTTGTTTGCCTCGATTCCAAAACTTGATGATGACAGTGTGGAGCTCCAACCCATTGAAGGCGAGCCGCCGAACCCCGTTCATATGCCATCGGGATGTGCATTCCATCCACGTTGCAGCTATTGCCAGGACATCTGCCGGAAAGAGGCGCCCCGGATGCATGGGGAAGCCCACCAGGTATGGTGCCATCTCGACCTTCGGGAGGTAGAAAAGCATGGATAAAAAGACGATCCTAGAGACCCGCGAGCTAAAAAAGTATTTTAAAGTGCCGAATGGATATCTGCATGCAGTAGATAATGTTTCTTTCAAAATCAAGGAAGGAGAAACCCTTGGCATCGTTGGGGAATCCGGCTGTGGAAAATCGACTTTAGGGCGTGTAATCTTGCGTCTGCATGAGCCGACTGCGGGAAAGGTATTGTTTGACGGCATGAACATCACTGCGTTTGACCGAAAGGAAATGCAGCGGATGCGCAGCAGGATGCAAATCATATTTCAGGATCCGTTTTCTTCGCTTAATCCGCGGTATACTGTTGCGCAAATCATTGAAGAACCCCTTAGACTCAACAAGATCGGAGCGTCGGCGGAAGATCGCAGAAAACGGATTGAAGCGATGATGGATCTTGTAGGGCTTGCAAAACGAACCTATAACTCTTATCCGCACGAATTTGACGGGGGACGGAGGCAGCGTATTGTAATTGCCCGTGCGCTTGTTTTAGATCCCAAATTTATAGTTTGCGATGAACCGGTTTCCGCATTGGATATGTCCATTCAAGCGCAAATCCTCAATTTAATGATTCGCCTTCAGAGGCAGATGGGACTGACATATATGTTTATTTCACACGATTTGAGTGTGGTCAAACATATTTCAACCGATGTCGGCGTGATGTACTTGGGCCAAATGGTAGAAAAAGCGCCAAAGCAGTCGCTTTATGAAAAACCGTTGCACCCATATACAGTTGCCTTGCTTTCGGCGATTCCATTGCCTGATCCGGACGCAAGCCGCAAAAAGATTATTTTACAGGGCGAAATCGCATCACCAATCAACCCCAAACCAGGCTGCCGTTTCGCATTGCGTTGCCCGTTCGTGCAGGAACACTGCAGGATAGAAACACCAGAATTACTTGAAGTTATGCCGGATCATTTTGTAGCTTGCCATAGAAGCGCAGAAATGCAGATGGGAACGCTAAATTACTGAGTCATGCAAGACTGCCCACTTGGGCGGGCATGAAATAAAACTAAGGACAAACAAGGGAGGAACGACACCATGAGGAAAAAAGTAGCCATTTTGCTGTGCTTAGCAATGCTGATCGGACTTATTTGCGGTTGTAATGCGCAAACCCGTAATGATCCTCAACAACAGCAGAGCGGGCAGAGCAACTCCAATGGGGGAAACGAACCGTCCAACAACACCCCGGCAGTGAATCGAGACCCCGTGGAGCTTACGCTTCTTGTTACATCTTCAGATGAGAAAACCGCAAACGTTGTTCGGGACCAACTTAAAAAAGCAGGGATCAATGTAACGGTTAATGTCTACCCGGATAGTGGCACGTTTAATGCTGCCGTGGATACGGAAGAGTATGACATGATGGTTCGGGGCTATTCCGGCGCTGGATCTCCCGATGCAAACGTCCGCGGCCCATTCCACTCTAACGGAGGATGGAATACCACCGGCCATAACGATCCTGAGATTGATGCGCTGATCGATGAAGCATCCAGACTTACCGATGCAGAAGCTTTGGAAGTTTACAAAAAACTTGAAACTACCCTGATAGAAGATAAGGCGCTTACGGTTCCGCTGTACAGCACTCTCAAAACATACGCTGTCAATAAAAACACTGTGAAAGCGGATTCGATTGAGACCAGCGTGGGCGGAGCTCGCTGGGTATGGAGCACAGAATACAATGATATGTCCCAGAGTGAGGATCGTCACTATGTAATGGGCATCAACTGGGCAAACCCCAACAGCTTTGACTGTGTACAGGGGCGCGACGGCACGACCTATTATCAACGTACCAACATCAACGTCCCGCTGATCCAGTGTGCCATGGGCGGCGTTACAACTACGCGCGGCTCTCTCACAAAAACATACACTGCAGCGGACGGTAATATGGATTTCTATTTCCTGCTCCGTACCGATATTAACTTTGGCACAACCGTTGACGGCAAAGCTGTTGATACTGGGCTTCCCGTTGCCGCAGAGGATGTGAAATACACTTACGACCGCGCCATGTCGGACACGGTTCCAAACTCCGTGGGCAAGAGCTATCTTTCCTTTGTAGAATCCGTGAACATCGTATCAGATGTGGAAGAACTCAAAGCTGTTAAAGCGGCGGGCTCAGATACGACTGTATTCGATGTGCTCAATGAAGGCCTGGAAAAGCCTTTCACCACCATTGCAGCTGATAAGTATGATGTGGATGCTGATGCGGGGAAGTACCAAGTCGTTCATATCCGTTTGACAGAGCAGTATCCGCAGCAATTGGTGACACTTTCTGCAGGTCAAATCAGTATCGTCTGCATGGATAGGATCGAAGAAGTAAACAAGGGCATTGATGTAAGCAATTACGATCCGAATACTCATGTGCTTTACGGAGATCCAAGCACGCTTAAACAGGGAGCAGATCACGGCGTGTACTTCAGTGGCCCGTATGTGCTCAACTATGTCGATGATTATGGCTCTTATCTGGAACGCAATCCCGGTTGGAATCCAGAGGCTGAAGATGCTGCAAAAATCCGTTACGTTGACATGTTGGCCATTTCCGACAACAGCACGCAGACTGCAGCGTTCCGCAACGGAGAACTGGATGAGGCAATGCCTGGGGGAGAAAACATTGCCCTGTGCGAAGCGGATGAGAACATCAATATGGTGAAGACGCCATCCGTTTCGGTAACCTCGGTATACCCAATCCTGCGCGGCAACAGTAAAATGTTGGATGAGAACCTCCGCAAGGCCGTACTTTATGCCATCAACACCGATGAAATCATCGCGGTTATGGGAAAAGACAACTACGTTCCTGCCAACTCTAACCTGATCATGCTTGATACAGGATATCGGTTCCAGCAGGATTTGGCGAAGTCCGCTGAATACCTTGAAGCATATTATCAATCAATCGGAGAATAAACGATAGCTGGACCTGCCCCATATTTGCGGCAAACGCTAAGCTGAAATTGTATAGGACAAGTAGTATTATTGGGGTAAAAATGCCGGTTTCCGGCATTTTTACCTTCGAAATACTCATTAGTTCTACATGATCATATCTGAGGGGGGACGGACAAAAAACTGGACTATACTTATGGGGTAAGAGAGTATTTATTCAGAGAAACAGTGCCATGGAGCGCTCATCCTATATCATAGGTACAACTCCCTCGCTAAAACAATCACTCAGTTGAACTGTCCGGCAAAACAGTGAACTATCTACAACAACTGGATAACGAGAAGAAGATATTTGCTGCAAAAGCGTTCGAACTTTTACGGCGCAAATGGCCGAAACATCCATGCGGCGCCACGCTTATACTGAATGCCGAGCTGGTGCAGAAACTCATTCAGCGCCTTAGCCGACATGCCGTAATCCTTCGCAATAGTCGTGACGGATACAACATTGGGTGCAGACAGAATCGAATCGTAGTATGGTGTTATCCTGGACCTGTTGACAAAGTAGCTTCAGTAGCCTCTATGTGGTAAAATAACCATAAGGAGGGATGGAGCATGATGGGACGGCGAGATGGGCAAATGGCAATGGTTTTCGTGGACATGGAGTCCTTAATCCCAGAGAATCACTTATTGCGAAAAATTGACCAGATCATATCCTTCGAGTTTATATATGACTTGCTTGCACCATATTATCCTTCTATCGGGCGTCCATCTGTGGATCCCGTCTGCATGTTCAAGATGCTACTGGTGGGTTATCCGTATGGCATCAAATCGGAACGTCGGTTGGAAGAGGAAGTGCGGCTCAATCTCGCTTACCGTTGGTTCTGTGGTTTTGAACTGGATGAGGCAATTCCGGATCACTCCACCTTCAGCAAAACCAGAACACGTAAATGGCAGCAAAGCAATCTTTTTCAAAAAAGTTTTCAGGAAATTGTAAAGCAGTGTATCACCAGCGGTCTTATAGATGGGAATGCGATGGCTGCAGATGGAAGCTATATCCCGGCCAATGTGTCCCGAGAAAGCTGGGTCGATGTGGAAATCGAAGTTGAGCAAAGTATGCAAAGCTATCTGGACTGTCTGGATGAAGAACTCACTCAGCAACCGGGATTCAAAAAGCCACCAGTAAAAACCGTGAAGAAACTTCGCACTACCAGCCGAACCGATCCCGACAGCGGCTATATCAACCACGGCAACAAACGTGGTATTGGGTATCTGATGGAATCAACTGTGGATTGCAAACACGGTATTGTAACCGGAGTTGATGTGTATAGCGCAAACGAGAAGGAGAGTATTCAAGTTCTGTGCCATCTGGAGAGACAAATAAAGCTTGGTGTTCCCATGAGAAACATCGCTCTGAACCGCGGCTATGAGACCGGCGCTGTTCATCGTGGTTTGGAATTACTGGGTATTACTGGCTATATCTCCGCCATTCAGTTCTCCAATCCGCCTGAGAAGTACGGCTTTTCATACGCTCCGGAGCGAGATACATTTATTTGTCCGAAAGGAATGCTGCTTACTTACCATAGGCTGAATTGCAATAAATCCACCGGTAAGTATCTGCGCTGTTATCAAATAGAGGGTACTACTTGCATGCATTGTCCTAAGAGACCAACTTGTTTTAACAAGTCCGGCACACGACGCAGAATCCTGGCCAGCAGCTGTTATCCAGCGTTTTACAGAGGGCACCAGCGTGTGGGAACACCAGAGTTTTACTCCATGATGCGGCTGCGAAAAATATGGGCAGAGGGTAGCTTCGCTGTTCTGAAGCGGGAGCACTGTATTTCAAAGATCCGCAAGAGGGGCATTTCGGCAGCAACCGAGGAATGCCTCCTGGCTGCCATGGCCTTAAACCTGAAACGGATGGTTAAGGCCATCTTTTATAAACTAAAAATCCAATTTATCTGGGCTGAGGGATTATTTCCTCGGCCCAGTTTTCCGTTTTGTCAACAGGTCCAAAGCTTGACACTACCCATATAAAGGCATCTCAGCTAACACTTTTCTTCACTTGGCACAATCATACTTTCAATAGCATTTCGCAGCTTTGGATGACGGATGAGAAAATGAATCGCCGGAGATTTCCCCTTTGACACAATCACCCATTCGCCCTCATGGATTATAATTTGTATATTTCGGAAAACGGTGGTGTTTGTCAGCTTCGCAGTATAATTTGGATGATTTTTTGCAAATGCCTCTGCCTGCATTAAATGCTCAGAATATTCCTCATGGGTATATGACAGATCTTTTTCATAGAATAAGCCAGAAAGGCTCATCACAGGAGCAAACTGTAAAAACTCGTCCTGTGTTACCACAGGCATCTCATCCTCAACCGTACTGTGTGCAAGAACCGTTTCTATGAATAACCTTTGCCGCGAAGCATATTCAAGAATTTTCCGTTTATCCGTTTCTGAAACAGACCGCGCCTGTAAAAAGGTAGTCAGGGACTCCTCCGACATGGTATAAAGGGGCGGCGCGGACAGGATGGATCGACGGTTTCCTTCCGTTTTTGTATCAGCAAGAAAAAATGCTTTTAATTCGTTTCGCATATCTTCACGATATATGTTCATCAAGGGCATTGCCTTTTTTAACAAATCGTTGGCTCGTCTTCTGTAATACGAAACTTCCTCTTTTTGTTTGGTCAAATAATATTTTCCGCTTGCATGGCAGCCGGAAATGGCTTCGCCCGTAAGCGCAGCGCTGCCAGAAACTTTCAGAAAATGCATAAACACATTGTTTTGTGTTCCCTTAAGATAATACGGAGAAATCTGTCCAGTCATATACATGGGAATCCAGCTTTCTAGTCCTAGCATCATTTCATTAAAGGAGCGGTCGATGTTGTGAATTTGATTCAGATGCAGACCTTTTTTCAGCATCATCGCCATGCCGAACATCCATTTTTTCGGAAATTCAGGGTCTTTCGCCATTTCTTCCATCGGCATATCGCTGTACATCGTAACCGGCTCAAAGGACTTTGACAATACGGTGGCTTTTAAAAAATCCAGTTCGCTTTCCATCATCTGATTCAAACCGAAATAGCTCTTGGATGTAGGTAACTGAAAAGGGACAGACGGTACCTTTAATTCATCAAAATGAATCGCACGGATATATTCGTTCAAATCAAAGGAGTCCAGCTTTTGCAGAAATGCAAAGGGATAATCCTTTGCGGCGTTGACTCCGCTTGTAAGCCATTCGGTCAGCTTTTCGTAATATACTGATTCGTCAGCAATGTCTTTTGAAGAGCAATCAATCAGTTCTGCGACAATGGACAGTTCGGTTTCATTAGTATAACGGCGGACAATAAATTTGGAAATATCCGCAGCAAACTTTTGTGGATCGGCAGGCTGACGCTGACCGTTTCGGATGCGCGAGATATGGGACGCATCGTAGTTGATGCTTCTGGACAGTTCCGAAACACTGACCGGTAATGCTGTCAGCAATGTATCAAAATTGTATCTCAGCTTTTCAAATTTTATATTCTGTGTGGCTGAGCAAAGTGGCAACAGAGTGCTTTTTACAGATTCAGCAGAAAGATTGACGATGCCCCTCTGCTCCGCAAGTATCACAATTCCGTTTACCAAAGCCGTTAATTGTTCGCTGTCCGGGATTCTTTCGCCACTGCGATACCGTGAAATCGTTGCAGCAGAGAGCCCGGCGCTTTTTGCTAAAACCTTTGCGGTGCAATCCAGAAGAGCTATATACTCGTTTAACGTATCTTTGAAATCCATGGTGACCTACGCTTTCTGTAACAGCTATTATAGTAGCACATTTTGTAAACAGCCCAATAAAGAGCAGGAGGTTTCCGTATTGACAATGACAAGTTCGGAAACGCTCTGTTTCCAATTATATTGCCATTTATAATGAAATCAATTATATAATGGCATTGAGCGCCCTTTTTCTCTATACGCCAATGTCAACCAGGGAGTCTGATACATGGATTTTACAGAAGTGAAATGCAGAAGTTGCGGCGCGGCGATGAGGGTGCCCGATGGAGCTACCCGCGTCCGCTGCAATTACTGCGGCACTGAATATGCTCTTTCTGCAAAAAGGCAGGCACCGGAATATAATCCGGTCAAAACAATCCGCTATAAAGGGCGGGAAGAGTACCTTTATACCTATTTGCCGCAGAACTGGACTCTGCGGGTGATTGAGGATTCACAGAGTTTCTCCATGTATGCGGCTGTCTGCAACGGATTGCGGTTGGATTCTCCCGATCATGCGCAGATGCTGTTCTATCCCTTTGCTTATTTTCAAGATTTTACGCCGGGTGGATTTGGAATTAGGCAGAACTATTATTTGGATGGCCTGAGCGGTACCCGCTATCGCCGTCGGGTGGATATGGGCCCTTACCTTTCTGAACGTCTGCAGGAACTCTTCGGTGAATTGCATAATCTGCGGCTTGAACCTGCTGACGATAAAAATGGCGTCATCCGCAGGAGAGCTGACATGTTTTCCCGGGACGCCGAGAAGGTTCTTGGTGGTGCAACAGTCGGAAACTATGCGAAGGTCAAGTTCAGCTTTCTCCGGAATGGAAGCCCGTATTCCGGTTTTTTCGCCACTGCACTTACTGGGCTTCGCCAACGACCGCGGTCGCAGGGCGGCGATTTTTTGCAGGGACTTTTGAATCTCGGTGGAATGATGGGAATGCCCGCTGCAAAAGCGGATTGGGGACGCGCCTTTGATTTCGCGCTTCTTGCCCCGGCCGGGTCGGCAGATCGGTATGCCGATGTGTTTGATTCCTTCTGCACCGCTACACGCTACGGTCAGTCCTACTACGATATGCAGAATGAAGAGGTGCAAAATGTACGCCAAATTCAGTTACAGGGCGCGCAGTATCGACAGCAGAACGCAATCAATGCTCAACGGCAGCTCCACTGTACCATGTCGGAAACGACCGATATTATCAATTCAGGGTATGAAGAACGCAGCCGGGTGATGGACAGAATGGACCGCAAATATTCCGAAGCCGTTCGAGGGGTAAATACATATACTGATGCTTCCGGCAGGGAGTTTCAGGCAAATGTTGGCTATGATCACGTATATCAGCGCGGCAGCACGTTTGTCGGCAGCAAAGACGGCGGTGTAGACCTGGGCCCGGACTGGCAGGAATTGAAACGAAAAGATTGAGGGAAAAGCGAATGAAATCAAATGAAAATCGAAAACTCATCTCTCTGTTTTGCACGCTCATCATGATTCTTTCATTGTGCGGGTGTGCAGCAAAGCAGAACAAATATGAATCTTATACACTGCTTCCGAGGGAATTTCTTTTAGGGGAAACCTTAGATGAGAACGGGAATATCATCCTTCCGGACGAGACGATTCAGCTTACTGCCGATGACATTCAATCAATGAATCACGGGAACGCCCGGATGTGTTTCAACGAGGAGGGTTACCTCACGTTTCTAAACGGCAGATACTATGACGGCAGGATCGAGGATCAAGAGGATGCGGTGGCATCCCTGCAAGGTATCGCAGGGCTTCTGGGATTGGGCGCAGGTTCGGATTTTTTCTGTGAGTATGGCGAAAAAAACAACAATACAGGCTATACCTATTACACCTTCAAGCAGCGTTATGGCGAAGGCACCATGGAAAACGGAACCCTAAAGGTCTTCATCGACCCCGAGGGCTATGCAGCTGGGCTTTCCAGTTCCTTTGTTCCCAATCTCGGGTATGCCGAGCCTGTGGACTGGGTCGCCCCACAGCAGGCGGAGGCGGTTATCACGGATACCGTTTATCCCGGTAAAAATATAACGGTCTATTCCGAATATACCCAGAAGGTGGCGGTCACTTATAACGGAACCATCTACAGCGCCTACGCGGTCTACACCGATAACTTTACGCAGGCCGGTCAGGACGCGGGGTTGCCTTATCTGGTGAGTTATGTAAACTGGGACGGGACGTATATTGACACCTATGCTACATCCGTCCTCAGCGGGATTGAAACCGATCAGACCGCTTCCGCCTATTTTGAAGGGATGAAGCCCTCCACGTATACCGGTACGGTCTGGCTTCAGGATGGCTCTTCGACCAGCATCACCGTTCCCATCGCCTATGACGCCGAAAAAGAGTGCTACTACCTGATGGATGTGGATCGAAAAATTGCCGTGGCGGATCGCACCATGTTCTTCGATCAGGGATTTGTGTCCTTCTCATCCTCTTCGGACGGGCAAACCTGGGACAACAATCACCTGCTTGCGTTTTACAACTACATCCGCGTGTATGACTTCTTTGCCAATATGGGCATTTATTCCATCGACGGGACAGGGGCGCCCATCCTCGTATGCTGTGACTGGCTGGATGACTACGGCGAACCGTTTGACAATGCCTCAAGTTCCGGCATACTCCGCGGCTGGGCGGTCTTCAGCATGAGTGACGCCAATCACTTTTCTGAGGCAGTGGACGTGATCGCTCATGAATTTACGCATGGGGTTTCGGGCTATATGCGTGGCGGAGATATCTACATGAATCACACCGGGGCAATCAACGAGGGCTTCAGCGATATTATGGGAAATGTGGTAGAGATGTCACTCGGCGCTACTACGGACACCCAATGGCTGATTGGCGAAATGTCCGGGAGAGTGTTGCGAAGCCTCAGCGATCCGCTTCTCTCTTCTAATCCAATTGAGTTGGGTGGCCAATATTATGCGCCGCCGGTGCCTCCATCGGAGGTCGACAACGAAAAGAACGACCGCGGCGGAGTACACATCAATGCTTCTCTCCTGTCCCAGATGTCCTATAAACTTTACCAGTATGGGATGTCTTTGGAGGAGGAGTCGCGGTTGTGGTTTACCTGTATGGGGCTCATTACCCCAAAATCCGATTACAATGAAATTTACGAGGCGCTCATGATGAGTGTAAAAATGCTCGAGCTCGACCAGCGGTATGCGGATTTTCTAACAGATGCTTTCCAGAAAGCAAAACTGATATCATGAGAGGATGCCTGAAGATGCTGAGGAACAAGAAAATTAAAACCATACTCTTAACCATAATCGTGGCAGCGATGGCTATGATCCTCGCCGGATGCGGTACGGGTAGTTATGCAGTAAATGAAAAGGACAGTGAAACAGAGATTACCGCTCCAAGTAGAATGCGGCTTTTCAGTGGATATGACTGCGGATTTTCTTTCCTCTATCCGTCTGAATACCGAATCGGATGGAGCGAAAACGATGGCGCTTATGTTTACTGCGGCGAGGAAAATACCGCTCCATATGTTCTTGTCTATCGGAAAAACACAAGGAACATGAGCCCTGAGAAATACTTTAAGTCTACCGATCAATTGATGCTGAAAAGTTTTGAAAATGTGGAGTCCACGCCCATTCAGGAGGTACGGGTGCTGGAAAAAACCTTATACCTTACCCGCTACCAATGCTCGAACGGTTCGAAGGAATATGTGATAGACAGATATTTTGAACCTTATCCGGATTTTTATCTTCAGTATACTGCTATTTCAGACAAAGCAGGAAGTCTGAATACTCCGCTTTATTATGCGATAGCCACATTGAAGCTGGCGGAGGAGGCCTATGTTGGCGCGTATTCCGATAAGGTTTCACTACACGAGCATACAGACACGGGGATGAGCATCAAGCTTCCCGATATGCTGAAACTCAGCGATCTTACCATTGGCTATTTTGCTTCGAATGACAACGCAATCATGGTCGCGTTGCTCAGCACGGAGGACGGAGGAGTGCCCATTTACAACCGGCAGGACTTCATCGACCGGGCAGCCGCAAATCCAAATTTTGTGGCAAATTTTCTGGGCGTAGATACGGCAAATTTTACTGAGGGCGAGGAGCGACAGCTTGGGGGCAAGAGCTTTTATTGCTATCCCATGACAATGACCTCCGGGGAAGAAACCTATACCGGCTCCCTCTGTATCGCAAATGCAGATGAAACTGGTTGCTGGATGCTCTGCTACGCAGTACTCGACGATTGCCCGGCTCATGATGATATGATGGCTCTGTGCGCGAGCTGCATAGAAAGCATCTCATTTAAATAACTGGGGAGGAATAGAGAATGAAATACAAATGGGAAAAAATAGTCTGCCTTACTTTGGCAGTGATCTGCTGCTTATCGGTTGCTGCCTGCGGAAGTTCTGAGAATGCCGGAGGATTAGGAACGATAACGATGGATGACAGCCCGTCTTCCAGCTCTGGCGTGGGCACGCTTGGTGGTTCTGACGGGAATCCGAACGATGGGACGGATAAACCGAACCAAGTTCCTGATGAAACACCTACAACGCCGGCTCCGGATCCGACGCCGACTCCTGCGCCAGCCATGGAAACCGAGCTTTATGAATGTGACTGCTTCACTATGACCATTCCTAAGGGCTGGAAGGTAGAGTATACGCCTTATGATGCCGGTGACGGAGCGGTTCGAATTATTATTGCTGCCTTCGATCCAGAGGATACAAACAACCGTATCTTCTTCGCTTCGGCGCTGGAACCGTACTTCATTTCCAACGACGCAAAAAACGCATGGCTTCCCTACATGGACAGCAGTTTTGAATGGGCTCCAGTGATCGAAGGGGATCCTTCGGCCGAAAAAGCGCTGGGACAGTGGCCGACCTGCTACACGCTCATGCAGGCACAAGGAGGGGGATTTGAGAAGTATTTCAGTCAGTATCATCTGGAGGGCGTTTACGATTCAGGCGTCGCCGACGGTTCTACCAATGCCGACATGACCTCCTCCGTGCTGGCACAGGTGAGCATTCCCGGGACGGCGGAGACGTACGATATGTATTTTCAGAACGAGCTGGTGCTGACCGACCCGCCCTCAGGCATCGACAGCAGCGCCAAATATTATATCGGTTGGGGAACCAGAGGCATTGTCATCAAAACTTCCCAATTTGACGCCTGCTATGAGACGCTCGCCAACTGTCTTTGGAGCATGGATAACTCAAAGATGGTAGAAAAATATGGAGGCAGCAATGCGCAGGGCATCACCGGCAGTTCCGAGGACGAAGGATTTGATATTTTGAAATAATGAGTAAAAACGGAATTATTTGACTTTGCTTGATGCTATCCCTTGCGTCTACCGCCTGCGGGGGCCTTGTGCCTCTGCAGGAATGGTGTTCGGAAGCACACAGGAAGCGGGGATCTTCAGGAAAAGCTGGCATATAACCGAATTATGGCTATGGTGCGCAATATGAAGTGGAAGATAGAGTAGTCCAGCTTTAGATTTAATTTTTATGATAGCTGCCGCCGTTCGTAGAGAGGGGAAGTTTCATCCCACCCTTGCTAGGGGCTTGGAAGAAATCCAACGAATGCAAATTTGTATCGGTTAAAACAGCTTTACATCCTTGAACCCTGTTCATGTCAGGCCACCTCCTTCACACACCGGCAGCATGCCAACCTTTTTCATCTGCTCGTAAATGAACATCCTTCCTTTCTGCGTCCACTTCATATTGATCTGCGCCCTATTCGACTGCGGCAGATAGACGGTCTCAGTTCGTGTATACCATTTATTTGTATACTTATGATGATCTTGATGGTAGCCTTATCGTTCGCTACGTCGAAGATGACGAGAAGAACGGAGGCAAGCAACGCAGCGAGGCCAATGTTGACGCCGAAGGCAAACACGACAATTACCACAGCGGCACAGGCTACAAGGGTAAGGTTCTGCTTCTTGTCAAACTTAGGCATATGCCGGTAATTGCATGCTAATATATAATATTTGAAAACTGTAAAAACTACTTCTCTAATGCATCGCAAATTTATGTAAACAAAGAACATTGACGGACGCAAAACGTTATATTGAAAATAACCTTATCAACTGTAAAATTCAGTTATCCAGGACATTTTGTCGTTAGATATATCCGGTTGGTTATGGAGAAAAGTATACGAAAGTTATTAGACAAAGAGTAAAACGGATGATAAAGTCTAGAAAATACTTCAGGCGTAGTTGCGATACGGCTGAACCGAGATGAGCGGCAAAGGAGAAGATAATATGAGGATGTTTCGGACGGTGTATATGCGCGGTGGTACGAGTAAGGGATGTATGTTCCTCAAAGAGGATCTACCAGAGCGGGAACAGTGGGATGACATTTTTCTACAGGTTATGGGAAATCCTGATCCGAAACAGATTGACGGAATGGGCGGCACCGTATCTAGCAACAACAAAATCGTAGTCATGGGGCGCAGCAACCGCTCTGGAATCGATGCCGATTATCTTGTTGGTCAGGTAATTGTAGGGAAAAAACAGGTGGATTATGCTTCTAACTGCGGAAATATGACTGCTGCAGCCGCCGCATATGCTGTTGAGGCAGGATTGGTTTTCAATCTTACAGAACCCGTCACAACGGTTCATCTTTATAATGAAAATACTGATCGCCGCATAGATGTGATGCTTCCGGTGCGCGGTGGCAGGTTCTACAATGAGGGAACGTGCAGCATTGCGGGTGTGGATGGCACGGCAGGTGAGCTGCGTGTGGGCTTTTTGGATCCTGCCGGCAGCAAAACAGGCTGTCTGCTTCCGACGGGGCATGTGCGTGATCATTTAATGTTGGGAGATGGCAGCAGCATTGAAGCGACCATTTTGGATGTTTCCAACCCCATCGTATTGGTGCGAGCAGAGGATATTGGAGTGACTGGGTTGGAGATGCCGGATGCGATCGACCATGATAAGCAACTAAATGAGCGCTTGGAGCGTATCCGTGGCGCAGCTTGTGTGCAGATGGGATTTGCTGAGGATCTAGAAGATGCAACGAAATCAAGTCCGGCCGTTCCGAAAGTCGGGTTTGTGGCACGGCCCGGGACATACAGGGACATCGCGGGAAAGACAGTGCTACGAGATGAAATGGATATCGCGGCGCGTGTGATCAGCGTGTTCAAATGCCATAAAGCGTGTCCGCTAACGAGCGCGTCGGCAATCAGCGTTGCCGCTTTTTTACCGGGCAGTGTCGTGGCGGAGATGCTGCAAAAGGCCCCGGAACGCGGAACTCCTATATGCATCGGCCATCCGTCGGGTATCATCACGATGTACCCAGAATTAGACGGGGACGGGACAAGAATGAAAGTTCACAGTGTGGCTGTACAGCGTACGGCACGTCGCATCATGGATGGCTTTGTTTACATCCGCGACTAAAGAACACCCGAACAGGCAAAAGAGATGGTAGGCACATGCCGAATATGGAGTCAACGCTCTAAGTCATATACAATAGGGAATGTTGTTGGCTGAAGCTCGGGAACAGTATGGGCCGCATACTTGACAATGTCAATAAAACGACGCCCTGCAGCCGAAATCGTATGCCCTTCCTTATATGCCACAATGAGCGTTCGAAACAATGCAGGATCTGAAATTGTGCAGCATATTACACGTGCTCCTTCCATCTTTTTTGCGAGTACACTGTGTGTTGGCGTAATAATAAAGCCAAGTCCATCGCGTGCAAACATGCGCGCTGTGGATGTATTGGAAATTTCCATGATCTTGTGAGGATGAATTGAGAAACGCTCAAACAACTGTGTCGAAGCGCGGTATAATCCACGGTCGGGTGTGCATGAAATATACGCTTGGTCTTGGAGCCGTTCCGGGTGGATGTAGTGAAGGACACGCTGCTGATAGTCGATGTGGGAAAGATCAAGTTCGTAGAACATGGGGTGCTCTGGTGATGCCATGATCATCAGCTGCTCATCACGGAGCACTTCATATGAAAGCCCGGCGGTTGCCATTGGGAGAGTTGTTACGATAGCAAGATCGATCGATTCGCGGAGTAGGCTTTGTTCAAGAGCACCGGATGAGATTTCCTCCACTTTGATATCAATGCCCGGACATTCTTTCAAAAAGGGAGGGACGATGTGCGGGAGCCAACGCTGACTTCGCGTATCAGGAATTCCGATCACAAGGCGTCCCTTACGCATATCGGCGATTTCTTCGAGCTCTTTGTCCAATTGGTATTTCATAGCCGCAATATTCTTCATGCCTTGCAGATAACGTTCCCCCGCATAGGTGAGGCGGATGGGAGTAGAGGAACGGTCGAACAGCCTCACCCCTAGTTCCTGCTCTAACCGAGCAAGGCTTTTTGTTAAAGCAGGCTGGGAGATATAAAGCTTTTGCGCTGCACGCGAGATGCTCTTCATTTCGGCAATCATCTCTACATAATGATATTTCGTCAAATCCAATACGATACGCTCCTATTCTGGATGTTAAGTGAACCATAGATTCACAGGGACATATATGGTTTTGAAGGGGTGGGCATCATTCGCGGTATTTTGTAGCTGCTTGCTGTAGCCCCCCTACGCCTGCATGGCTAAGCGTACTACGCACACTGCCTGCTGCCTCGAGACTATAAGTCTGCGGGTTTTGGTGCGTTTTGCGGCTGAGAAGGGTAGAACAGTGGTGCTGTTTTAACCCACGAGAACAATGAAACAAGCCAAATCCGGTGGATTGCGATGTATGTCCCCCTTGTTAATGAATAGTTTATTTATATTATACATTAAATCACAAGACAAGAACAACAAAAACATCTATAACCTGAAGGTTATAGATGGACGGAACAAAGGGATATTGGACAATTTTACACACCGATAATACAATATACTAAACTAAAGCATATGCATGTGAACATAACGAATAACGCGATAAAATTTTGTATGATCTTAAAAGGATTTGATGAATGATGACACAGTATAATCTGGCACAAAAACTGATACATGCACACTTGACTGCTCCAGCAGCACTGGAACCAGGAAACGAGATAGCGATTCGGATTGACCAGACGCTAACGCATGATATCACGGCGGTTATGAGTTATTTGGCTTTTGAACAACTTGGGCTGGATCGGGTAAAGACTGAGCGTTCGGTCAGCTATCTTGACCATAATTTGCTCTATGTAGATAACAAAACGCCGGATGATCATATTTTCCTGCAGTCTATTGCGCAGCGCTATGGGATATACCTTTCACGAGCCGGGAACGGCATCTGCCATAGCGTGCATTATGCGCGCTTTGGCATTCCGGGAAAGAGCCTGATGGGAACAGATAGTCATACCCCGACGGCCGGTGCAATCGGCATGCTTGCCATCGGCGCAGGCGGTATGGATGTTGCGGCAGCAATGGCAGGACTTCCGGTGCGGATCACTATGCCAAAGATTGTGCGCGTGGAGCTTACGGGCAGATTGCGCCCGGGCGTTTCAGCAAAGGATGTTGTGTTGGAGATGTTGCGACGCTACGGCGTTAAAGGCGGCCTTGGCCGCATCTTTGAATATACCGGAGATGGGGTTGCTACACTGGAGGTACCTGAACGCGGGACAATTGCAAACATGGGAGCGGAGATGGGAGCGACAACGTCAGTTTTTCCCGCAGATGAAACAGTCCAGGCATTCTTCCGTGCACAAGGCCGGGAAGATGCGTTTGTTCCGCTCCTGCCGGATGAAAAATGTACATATGACGAAGAGATTACGATAGATCTAGGATCGCTGGATCCGCTCGTAGCCTGTCCGCATATGCCGGACAATGTGAAGCGGCTATGTGATCTGCCATGCATCCCTGTGCAGCAAGTATATATTGGAAGTTGTACAAACGCTTCCTATACGGATATCAAAAAGGCAGCCTTGGTTCTGAAAGGACATCATGTGCATCCAGACGTAAGCCTTACAGTTTCTATCAGTACACGCCAAATTTTCCGTGAACTGCTTTGCGACAGTACGATTACGGATCTCATTGACGCAGGCGCGCGTATCACAGAAATTGCCTGCGGCGCATGCTGCGGCCTTGGACAGGCACCTGCGACCAACGGCGTGTCCGTGCGCACCTCAAACCGAAACTTCAGCGGCCGCGGAGGTACCAAGGATGCATTCCTCTATCTTGTGAGCCCGGAAGTGGCCGCCGCAACGGCGGTACTCGGTTTCTTAGCAGAACCCGGGGCAGTGCTCGACGATCTATCACCACTGGCGGCTGTGCGAGAGCCTGCGGGCTACCATGTAGATGACAGCATGTTGCTTGCACCGCCAGAGGATGGGAGAGACGTAGAAATACGTCGTGGGCCAAACATCAAACCTTTGCCCGTCAATACGCCACCTGCTGAGCGGCTTTGTGCAGATGTAAGCTTGAAGGCGGGAGACAATATTTCGACCGATGATATCACACCGGCGAACGCACAACTTTCCTCAATGCGTTCTAATATCCCGCTGATTGCGGAATATGCTTTTTCCCGTTATGACCCCGATTTTGTATCCCGCGCGAAGGAGATGGGGACGAGCATTATCATCGCTGGTGAAAATTATGGTCAGGGATCAAGCCGGGAGCATGCAGCCATTACGCCCATGTTCCTCGGTGTAAAGGCAGTGGTTGCAAAGTCAATGGCGCGCATCCACAGAAATAATCTGATCAATCATGGGGTTATCCCGATGTTATTTGAAAATCCTTCCGAATATGACGGAATATCCTTGGGGGACAGGTTAGAGATTGACAGTCTGCCAGATCAGATCGTTAAACGCCGTGTCCTCATCTATAACCGCACCAAGGGCATCTCTTTTTCAGTGCGCCTTGAATTGAGCGACACGGAAGTTGCGATCATTCTTGCGGGGGGGCGTTTACCCTATATTAAATTGTATGGCGGAAGCAATTCCGACAACAAATAAAAAACAATGGGAGGAAAACAAAATGTTGAAACGTATCTTTGCCTTGTTGCTGGCCTGCATTACGGTATTTACACTCATGGCTGCCTGCAACAATGCACCGGCAAATGAGCCAATGGTACCACCAGAAAACACTCCTGCCACAGGTACAACTGGGACACCTGGAATGTCTGATACAGAAGCTACCCCTGCGCCTGCAACGGACGAACCCGCCCGCGGCGGATCATTGAAGGTAACGATCAACAGCGACCCTGTAATGCTTGATGCAATGCTCAGCAATACAGAGTCAGAGCAGATCCCTGCATGGCATATCTTTGAAGGCGCGCTTAGCTGTGACGCAAGCGGTGCAGTTTGGCCAGGTGTATGTGAGTATACATTCGAAAACAACGTGCTTACGCTTACCGCTCGGGAAGGTGTAACGTTCCACAACGGTGACGCCTGCACGGCAGAGGACGTTTATGCTTCTGCACAGCGTTGGATTGAAACTGTGAGTGCTGCAAAGGAGCTCGCCGAGAACCTAACGAATATGGAAATCGTTGACAATTCTGTAGTGCTCACCTTCTCAAAGGCCATTCCAACCGTCCTTATCACAGTTGCCTCATATGACCAAGGTCTGGCGATCATCCCCAAGAGCATCTGCGAAAAATATGGTTCAGAGCAGATTGCTGACAGCGACTGCATCGGTACCGGCCCTTACATGTTCGCGGAGCATCTCGCGGATCGTTACGTACTACTTAAACGGTATGATGCCTACGTACCTGCCGCAGCAAACGAAGGTGCAACCGGTATGGCCGCACCGAAGATGGCATACTGCGATGAGATCTACTTTTACCCTGTGAGCGACAAGACCGCTCGTATCACAGGCGTTCAGACTGGTGAATACGACATTGGTATCGGCATTCCAAGCAACATGATTGCTGACCTGTCTACAGACCCGAATCTCGTCGTTGAAATGCGTGACCTTGGTATTTTTGCCTGCATGATTTTCAACAACCAAAGTGGACCCTGCACGGACAAGAACCTGCGCAACGCAATCCTTGCCTGCCTCGATATGAACGAGCTGATGCTTGCGGCACAGGGCAGCGCGGATCTCTACCGTCTCAACCCCTGCTACATGATGACCAGTAGCCAATGGTATGTTGAAGAATCCCTTGGCAAGTACAACAATGTAGACCTTGAAGCTGCAAAAGCATATTTGGAGCAGTCTTCCTATGATGGACAACCTTTGGTGTTCGTGACTACAAAGGACAATGACTACTTCTACAAGACCGCGATCGTTGTGGCACAGATGGTGAAGCAGATCGGCATCGAAATGGATGTTCAGGTTTATGACAACCCCACCCTCAAGCAGTATCGAAATGACCCGACTAAGTACGACATCTTCAGCGGAGGCCTTGGCGATAAGCCCGACCCGACACAGGTTGTTTGGATGGATGAAACATGGGCCGGTTTCTGGAGTAATGAAACTAAGAATGAGCTTGCTGAGCAGCTCGCGAACGAAACGGACTTTGACAAGCGCTATGCGATCTGGACCGAGATCTGCAAGCTCGTATACGAAGAAGTTCCGAACATCACCTTCGGTGAGCGCATCAATCCCGTTGTTTATCGCAACTATGTACACAATATCTTCGACACCAAGCAGAAGTATTACTGGAATACCTGGATCTCCGAGTAAGGCACATATCTCGAGAGGGTGGAGTAAATCTGCCCTCTCCAACCCAAAGGGCCATGCCAAACTCAAGAAAATCATTACGAGGTAAATCATCGTGCTGAGATATATTATTCGCCGTTTTCTTACAGCAATCCCAACGCTCCTGGTTGTTGCGGTGCTGATATTCGTTCTGATCCGTTGCATACCAGGTAATCCTGCTCAAGTTATGCTTAGCGAAGATGCCACGAATGAAGAAGTCGCTGCAATGGAACGGAAGTTGGGGCTTGACCAACCCATTTTTGTTCAATTTATCAAATGGATTTCTAATGCAATCCGCGGCGATTTTGGAAAGTCGCTGTATTACAATGAGCCCGTCCTCGGCATTCTGGCTGCTCGCCTCGGGCCAACGATGTTGCTTGTGTTGTATGCCATGCTCATTGCAACTACGCTCGGCGTAGGGCTCGGCGTTATTGCAGCGGTAAACCGTGGACATATCATCGATCAAATAGCTATGGTAATTTCAATCGTTGGCATTTCGATGCCGGGATTCTGGATAGGCTTGAATCTTGTGATTTTCTTCTCAGTCAAAAATCCGATTTTCCCTTCTGTCGGCTATGTTACAGTTGCAGAAGGTGGACTCAGCCAAGCGCTGTATTATCTGACGCTCCCTGCTGTAGCACTGGGGCTGCAGCGCTCTGCGAGCATTGCGCGCGTTACGCGTTCCAGCATGCTGGATGTTCTTGGAAATGATTACATTCGGACGGCACGCTCGAAGGGCCTTGGAAACAAGAAAATCATCGGACTACACGCGTTGAAAAATGCGGCAAACCCGATCATTACACAGATCGGTATCTCCGTTGCGCATTTGATGGGCGGTTCCGTGGTGATGGAAAAGCTGTTCAATATTCCTGGAATCGGACGACTTGCTTTCGACTCGATTTCGCGGCGCGATTATCCTACCATTCAGGGCCATATCCTGTTTGTTGCTGTGATCTATGTGTTCGTGAACCTTCTGGTCGATTTGCTGTATAAGGTGTTCGATCCGAGGATCAAATATAATTAAGGAGCTGCGCCATGAACTTCAGGAAATTTTGGTATAAGTATAGCCGCGTCGTGGTCGGTGGCGCAATGTTTTTAGCAATGTGCATCATTGCAGTGCTTGCTCCTCTGATCGCGACGCATGACCCCAACTCTATTTCAATGACCGAATCGCTGCAACCGCCTTCGAACGACCATATTTGCGGTACGGACGAATTTGGCAGGGATGTCTTTTCCCGTATTGTATACGGTGCGCGGGTATCACTGACGATTTCCCTTTCGGTACTGGTGTGTTGTGGAATTCTCGGGACAATCCTCGGCCTTGTTGCTGGCTACTTCAAGCCTGCAGACATGGTTATTATGCGTGTAATGGATGGTTTGATGGCATTCCCAACTGTAGTGCTTGCACTCGTGATCCTCACGGTTCTCGGTTCGGGCATTCCAAACTTGGTGTTGGCACTCACGATTGCACAGCTTCCCCGCGTAGTGCGTACGATTCGCACGACGGTCATCTCCCAAAAGGAGTTGGAGCATGTTGAAGCGGCACACGCTATGGGAGCCTCCAATACGCGGATTCTGCTACAATATATTTTCCCCATGTGTATTTCTCCGCTCATTATTCGTATGACGTTGATTATGGCGCTCACGGTGCTCAATGAAGCGAGCCTGACCTTCCTCGGTGTCGGACTGTCTCCGGATATCGCAAGTTGGGGTGTAATTCTTTCAGAAGCGCGCCAGCATATCACAACATCACCGTATCTGATCTATCTTCCTGGCATTGCGATCGTATGGTCGGTGCTGTCGCTTAATTTGTTGGGTGACGGTTTGCGTGATGTACTTGACCCAAAGCTGAGTAGCCATTAAGGAGGCACGAGGATGCAGAACAAAGTATTAGATGTAAGAGATCTGTCGGTATCCTTTTCATCCTTCGGTGAAACGACGAACATCGTCAACAAGGTAAGCTTCCACATCGATGAAGCCGAAACCGTAGGTATTGTGGGAGAATCCGGCTGCGGAAAGAGCATGACCGCAATGGCGATCATGCAGCTGATCAAACGCCCGCCGGGAGTAATTACCGGAAACGTTTTTCTAGACAGGCGTGATCTTTTAACGTTGAGCGAGACGGAAATGCGCAAGGTGCGCGGCAACGATATTTCCATGATATTCCAAGAGCCTATGACGAGCCTGAATCCGGTACTGACCGTGGGATATCAGTTGGAAGAGGTATATCGGCTCCATCAGGGGATGAACCGCAAGGATGCGCATGAGGCTGCAATCGAAGCGCTGCGGATGGTAAAAATCGCCATGCCGGAGCAACGCATCAACTGCTACCCGCATGAAATGTCTGGCGGCATGCGCCAACGTGTGATGATTGCTATGGCTCTCTCCTGCAAACCGAAGCTTTTGATTGCCGATGAGCCCACCACTGCACTTGACGTCACAATTCAGGCCCAGATCCTCGGACTGATGAAGAACCTGAGAACGGAAGTCGGCAGTTCTATCATGCTGATTACGCATGACCTTGGGGTTGTGAGTGAAGTTTGCTCCCGTGCCGTGATCATCTATTGCGGGCAGGTTGTGGAAGAGGCGCCTGCAAACGAGCTGTTCCGCAACCCGTTGCATCCCTACACCGAAGGACTTATGCACAGCCTTCCAACAAGAGGCAGCAAAGAACGCCTGTACGTGATCCCAGGAAGCGTTCCGAGCCCAGGCAACCTGCCCAGAGGGTGTGTGTTCCATCCCCGGTGCCGGTATGCAACGGAGCAGTGTCGTACGGAATCTCCTGCTTATATACAGAAGACGCAAGAGCATGCCGTAAAGTGCTGGCGGCATATTTGAGGAGTATCATATGATGGAAAAAGAAGTTTTGCTTGAGGTGAAAAACCTCAAAAAGTGGTTTCCGATAAAGCGGGGGCTTAGCTTTTCCGAAAAACGTTATATCAAAGCTGTGGATGATGTAAGCTTTACGGTCTATAAAGGTGAAACCCTGGGTCTGGTCGGCGAGTCTGGTTGCGGAAAATCTACCCTCGCCCGGACAATTCTTCGCTTGATCGAACCTACCGGCGGACAGGTGCTTTATCGGGGGGAAGACTTCCTTCAGAAAGGGAAGCGGGAAGTCAAGGAAATGCGAAGCAATCTGCAGATCGTATTTCAGGATCCCTATGGATCTCTGCACCCGAAAATGCGAGTTGGTAAGATCATAGAGGCACCTCTTGTTATCTCAAAATATGGCGACAAGGAAATGCGTAAGGAGCGCGTGAACGAACTTGTAGAGATGGTCGATCTGAAGCCGGAACATCTTAAACGGTATCCGCATGAATTTTCAGGCGGTCAGAGGCAGCGTATCGTAATCGCGCGAACGCTTGCAACGAACCCGGATTTCGTAATCTGTGATGAACCGGTTTCTGCGCTTGATGTGTCGGTTCGTTCGCAGATTCTTAACCTGTTGCGTGATTTGCAGGAAAAGCTCGGCCTCACCTATCTGTTCATCAGCCATGATCTTAGCGTTGTGGAGCATATCTGCGACAGAGTAGTTGTGATGTACTTGGGAAAGGTCGTGGAAATGGCGACTTCCGAAGCGCTGTTTACAAACCCGCAGCATCCGTATACCCGGGCTTTGCTTTCCGCAGCGCCGCAGATATTTGAGGAGAACCGTTCGGATCGCATTACGCTTGATGGTGATGTGCCAAGTCCGGCAAACCCGCCAAAGGGCTGTAGGCTCCACACGCGCTGTCCGCATTCCACCGAAAGGTGTACGGAAGAACCGCCACTGATTGACATTGGTGATGGCCATCTGGTCTCCTGCCATCTTTGCCAGAGGAGTGAATGAATATGAAAGAATTTAGATTGGTTCGCATTTCCGGAAAAACGCCGTATGAGCGTGGCGTCCAGTATGGAAAAGCTGCGCGCGAAGAGATTAATAACTGTATTGACACGTACCACAAGCACTTCGACAGCGCACGCGGAATGACGTGGGAAAAGGTGCAGAATCTGGCGGCTGCATACATTCCGGAATCTGAGCGTCAGGTACCGGACATGTTGGAAGAAGCCCGCGGCATTGCAGAAGGAGGCGGCGTTGATTTTATCGACATCATGGCCCTCAATTGCCGCTACGAGATCCTGCATTATCCGCTCCAGCCTGAGTGCACGGCATATGCATTGCAGCGTGAAGCAACTGCAGACGGACATGTTTATATTGGACAGAACTGGGACAACCGTCCCTATCTGCTTCCACACACGCTCCTGCTCCACATCACGGAAGAGGAAACGGGCAATATCATATTCGGACTCACAGAGGCGGGACAGTTGATCCGCAACGGTTTCAACAATAAGGGTGTAGGTCAGTGTGCCAACAGCCTCCGTGCCACGTTGGACAAGCAGGGTAGCGGCGTTCCAAGTACATTTGTGCGCCGTCAGTTGTTGCGGCTTGACAACATGGATGATATGGTCAAGCTGATCCGCACAGCTTCCCGCAGCGTTTCGGTGAATTATTGTTTAGCATCGTGCGAAAACAAGGTTGGCGATGTTGAAGCGGTTCCAGGACAGCCTGTTTTGTTCAGCCCTGTGGATGGAATCATTACGCATGCGAACCATTTGCTTGTCAACCGGGATCTTGATACATCAAGCGTCCGCCGTTTCCGGGGAGAGCGCCTGTACGAGTTGTTTTCTGCAGAAAAAGGCAATATTACGAGGGAGTATATCAGAAAGTGCCTCTGCGATCATGAGGGTCACCCTCAAGGAGTCTGTTCTCATGTCAGTCCGGAAGGCAAGGTTTGGCAGACGAACGCGTCCATGATCTATGACCTTGATGAAAGAAAAGCATGGGTTTGTTACGGACCACCATGCGAGGGTGAGTATAAGGAATATATGCTATGAACTCCCAAAAAACAAAACTAAGAGATCAGCTGAAGAGCATGCGCACCGAGATGGCTGCCATGTGCGATGCGATTTTTATGCATCCGGAAACCGGAGGCGAAGAATGGTATGCACAAGCTCTGCTGACGGATTATCTCAAGGCACATGGATTTACTGTGGAAATGGGAGTAGGTGGAATGCCCACATCATTTCGTGCCGTTTGGGAATGCGGAAGTGGTGGCCCCACTGTTGGTTTCCTGTGCGAGTATGATGCTCTACGTGCGCTTGGTCACGGTTGTGGCCATCACATGCAGGGGCCAGCCGCTGTTGCTGCCGCAGCGACACTTAAGATGAATTCGGACGGAGTGCCGATGCGTATTGTCGTATACGGTACTCCGGATGAGGAGTATGGGAATGGTAAGGTTACCATGCTTCAAAACGGGTGCTTTCGGGATATGGACTTTGCGCTCATGTCCCATGCCGGCCCCAATACGACAGTAGACATCAAAAGCCTTGCAATGCGTTCGGCCTATGTGCGGTTTCATGGATGTGCGGCGCATGCGGCAATCAAACCAGAGGATGGCAGGAGCGCTGTGGATGCAATGCTGCTTGCAATCCATGGATTTGAACTGCTGCGTGAACATGTGCGAAACGATGTGCGGCTACATTATGCGATACGAAAAACAGGGGAATCTGTTAACGTAGTTCCGGACTTTGCCGAAGCCGAATTTGCAGCTCGATCCTATTCCGCCGAATATCTTGAGCATGTTTGGAAACGCATTGAAGAAATTTTTTGTGGCGCTGCAGATATGATGGAAACGACGGTTGATCAGATACCTGTGTCCGATTGCAAAAATAAGATACCCGTTCTTCGGTTGAATCGCCTTTTGATGGAGCATGCGACAGAACTTGGTGCACCGCAGATGATTCCGTACCGTGAGCAAACTGGTTCCACAGATTTCGGGAATATACTTCACATTATGCCCGGCTCCTGTATTCGGACTGCGTTTGTTCCAGAGGGAACATCCAGCCATTCAAAGAAGTATATCGATGAAGGAAAGAGTGAAGCGCTCCACGATGCTGCACTTCTTGCAGCGCAGGTGCTGGCGCTTTCCGCGTGGGATATCTTTCATGACGAGGAGTTGCGAAAGGAGATAAAAACGGAGTTCCTGCACAACCTCGCGGCAGAAAAAAAGGAGGCGGAAAGCTGATGCGGTTTCAGTCATGTCTAGAGGCTCCATTTTCCCTGTGTGGACTTTTGGGAAGAATAGAAGAGGGCGCCTTTTGGCGCCTTCCGGATGACATAATCGATACTATCAGTCCAAACATATCTCTAATTGCGCGGAGATCCTCTGGTGGACGCGTTCGGTTTCGGACAAATGCTTCTGAAATCTCATTCCGTATGCGCCTCAAGAATCTAGAACCGGCGCAATGCATGCCTCTGAGCGGTTCAGCGGGGGCGGATATTTTTACGGGAGTTGGAGAAAATTCACGCTTCTGCGGTTTTATAGCGCCAGAAAATTATGAAGACCGTACTGCGAAAACGACAATCCATACTAAGGGGACGCTAGAGCAGTATACCATTAATTTGCCGCGGAACGAGCAATTGGAAAGCTTTGAAATTGGCATCGAGGAAGGCGCGCTGCTTCTTCCCGCATTGCCTTACCGATACGAAACGCCCGTAGTCTTTTATGGCTCGTCCATTACGGAAGGCGGCGCGGCGTCAAGGCCCGGAATGGCGTATACATCTCGCGTATGCAGGTGGCTTGATACAGATTATATCAATCTCGGATTTGCGCGCAGTGCGTGCGGCGAACCGGGGATGGCTGATTTTATCTCGTCTCTTGCAATGAGCGCATTTGTTTTTGATTATGATTACAATGCGCCATCTGTAGAAGCATTGAAACAGACGCATGAACCGTTTTTTCGGAAGGTCAGGCAAAATAATCCGGAGCTTCCAATCCTCATCATGTCAAGGCCAAACTTTTACACAGACGAAGCCGAAAGCAGGCGCCGTCGTGCGGTGATTGAAGAAACTTATCACAATGCGATTGCTGCAGGTGACCGCAATGTATACTTCATTGATGGAGAAACGTTTTTTCCGAAGCGTGAACCAACCAACTGCACTGTGGATGGCATCCATCCAAACGATGAAGGATTTCTGCATATGGCAAATGCGGTCTATCCGATTCTGCGATGCATTCTTGCGCGTGTGGAGACGGAAGACTCGATTCTGCGACGTTTACGAGAGTACTCTACGCCGGAACTATGTGACGGGGCATCGCACAGGATTCATATGGATTCGGCCATAAAGCCCATGGCCGCTGAACGGAAGATCGTGGGGCGCGCATTTACTGTGGAAGTGCCTTTTGGAGCCGGAAAGGCGATAGCGCAGGCGATCGAGCAGACAGACACTGGGGATGTGATTGTGATAGCCGCAGGCGGGAATTGTAACACATCTAGCTGGGGAGACCACCGGAGCGCATGCGCACTGCGCAAGGGGATTGAAGGCGTTGTTATTGATGGTGCGTTTCGGGATGTGGACGGATGCAATGCAGTTGGAGTTCCGATTTTTGCGCGAGCGTTGACGAATGCCGCAGCGCTGAAGACCGAGGGCGGGATATTTAGGAAATCAATCAGCTGCGCCGGGATTGTTGTAAACAATGGGGATATTATCGTAGGAGACGAAAACGGCGTCTGTGTTTTTCCGTACGCAGAAGCGGAGGAAATTATGCAGCGCGCAGACAAAAAAATCAAGGCGCAGAAGGATGCGCAAGACGAAATGGAGCGCACAGGCCAAGTGATAGTGCATGTGGAAATGAAAAGAAGCTGACCCCGACTTCAAAACGAATGCATGCCATCCGCCTTTTTGCCTGTCACGACCCTGTGGAACGAAACGTTCCATGGGGCAATGATCCCTTACGGCCTTGAGATGTTCGCAGGTGCCCCAAAGCTGGGGTGTCCAATTTGGATCCAGTGAGGTGTACCTCATTTTAATATGTAGGGAGTGGCAGCCCTATTAGATTAGAAGAACGCGCCGAGTGCGTCTACGTTCTCAGGGTGTTTGCCGGTATACATAACGTTGGGGTTCACAAAGATGCGCATGTTTTCCTTTTCCGGCTCGTACACGAAAGTGCAAAAGCGTTGTTGCTCGCCGCGACACGAGAAGGTGATGGTGCGGAAGTTCTTCACGAGCGCTTTGGCATTTGAACGGTGGTAGCCGATTGCGTCGCAGAACTCTCCTACTGTCATGGAAAGTGCCGTCAGGATTGTGTAAACCGAAATTGCCAGATAGAATAAAAGGTAATGGAGGAAGAAACAATGGCAAAGAAGGAAAAGAGCCTCATGCGGCAGCTGATCGAGGAACGCGGG